>Ga0209492_1000047_pt1 | contig 38389 bp, 32 predicted proteins | sample PPLLak12cMay2015_FD_187253 | JGI IMG/M metagenome (GOLD analysis project Ga0209492, IMG submission 187253) | Freshwater sediment microbial communities from Prairie Pothole Lake near Jamestown, North Dakota, USA - PPLs Lake P7 Core (1) Depth... | ecosystem: Environmental > Aquatic > Freshwater >... | reverse complement strand
ATGGAAAAAGTAATCTGTATTATTGTATTTTTAGTTTTCAATTCTTATGTTCAAGCCCAAAAGCTTACTAAAGATTTTCTAGTTGGAACATGGGCCTCCGACACCGTGCAAATAGATTTTTCTATTATAAACAAAAATGAACTTAATGTTGTATCATTTTCTTATTTAACTGGAAATTACTTTAAAATATTAGGTTACCAATTTGATAAAAATAATTTCTATTTAAATACATTGCATGAACCTAATGATTGGGAAGCTTTAGGTAAATTTATAGTTGTAGATCAAGATACAATGGTTGCTAATTATGTTAGCGACTCTCCAGGACCCGTAATTTATAAAAGACTAATAAACAAAAAATAAACAAAATGAATACTCCTTTCAAAATGAAACCAGGCAGAGGTAATATGCCAAAAACAGGGAATGGATTACCTACACCGCTAAGACAAGATAATGGTATTGAACTTACTGAAAGATACACAAAAGGTGTAAAAACTTTAAAGAAAAAAAGAGAAGAAGGCAAGACAGATACAGGTTTAAATATTGATAAAACAACTGGATTTGCCACAGCTAAACCTTACGAAAAAAGTTTTGTTACAAACAAAGAAACAAAAGGAGCTAGTATTATGGGAGGTGATAATAAAACTATGGCTACAGCTTCCTCTTATGGCCAAGGTAGAGAAGTTGAAAATTTACGTAAAAAATTCGTAAGCGATAGTACATCTACTATGAATAGAAGAAACCGAAGTGCTGAATTATATAATGCTACAAGTGGAGGCACTAAACCTGATAATTTAAGTTCTGGACAAATCTCTTCTTTGGTAAAACTTAATAAAGCTAAGAGAACTAGATAAAATGAAAAATCTATCTGTAAAAGGTTATAAAAAAAATAGTCCTGATAAAGATAGACCTTATAATGTAATACCTAGCGGGGAAATCACTATGAAAAATGTGGAGTTTCCCGTTTTAGGTATAGATAATTTAGGTTATTCAATAAAAATGCAGCAAGGTATGGATTATAGTTTTCCGGGAGATACTGTATTAGAAATACCTGTGAAGAAATCAACAATATATAATAGAATATTTAAAAAATAAATTATGGGACAATATGGTAATCAACCAGATTTTGGAACAATAGTAACAAATGTGGACATAGTAGGAGCGGATGAATTTCCACCATCGGCAATTTATGTAGGCAAAACAATTGATGGAGACCCTTGCTCGCTTGATGTGATACCTGTAGGTAATAATGGCGTAGCAATTGGAATTACCGGTATATCGCAAGGAACATTTTTGCCGATAGTTATTACTAAAGTGGTGGCTTATAATAACATTGATAAAGAAAACATATTATTATATAGATAATTAAAATAAACAAATAATTAAATCAAATGGAAAACACAAACAAAATTACAGAAAAACAATTAGAAACTATTGTTAATCAACAAAAAGAAATGAATACCCTATTATCTAATATAGGTTTATTAGAATCTCAAAAGCATGGGTTCTTACACCAAATTGCGGAAGTAAATAAAAGAGTAGAAGAATTCAAATCAGAGTTACAAGCAGAATACGGAGATATTAATATTAATGTTGAAGATGGTTCTTACGCTCCTATAAATAAACCTGAAGAGGTTGTATTAGAAAAAGTTGACTAATGAGTTCTGTTATTAGAAAAATTAGTATAGGTACAGACTATAAAAATGAAGCAATGCATTACTCCGTAGGCCAAAACGTTTACGGAGGGCATGCCATATGTAATATTATATTTGACGATAAAGATACATCGTATAATATTTATATTAAAAAAGAAGACGAAGTTATGCCATGGAAGAAGTTTAATTCTAATATGGCTATCTCTGTTGAATATGATTTAGAATACTAATGAGAAGCGTATTTGACTTTATAGTTAAACCTGTAGGAGAAAGATACAATAACAAAGTTAAGATTGCAGATAGAGAATTAATAGTTAATACTAAAATTGAAAGTTTTAAATCTGTAAATAACTTTGCTGAAGTTGTTGCGCTACCTTTAGCTTATTCAACCGATATTAAAGTTGGAGATATAGTTGTAATACATCATAATGTTTTTAGGGTATTTTACGATATAAGAGGTAATAAAAAAAATAGTAGATCATATTTTAAAGATGATTTATATTTTTGCAATTTAGATCAAATATATTTATATAAAAATACAGGTAAATGGAAAGCATTTGGAGACAGATGCTTTGTTAAGCCAATTAAAAATAAAGACTATTTAAACGTAGATAAAGAGCAAAAGCTTATTGGTATATTAAAGTACGGAAATAGCTCCTTAGAAGCGCTTAAAATAAACGAGGGAGACCTTGTTGGATATACTCCTTACGGAGAATTTGACTTTGTCATTGATAGGCAAAGACTTTATTGTATGAAATCTAATGATATTGTAATTAAATATGGACATAAAGGAAACGAAACAGAATACAACCCAACTTGGGCAAAATAATTGGATTGTTTATAGACATATAAGAAACGATAAAAATATGCCGTTTTATATTGGTATAGGTAAAGATATTAGTAGACCATATAATAAAAGAAGTAGATCCAAATTTTGGAAAAGCATAATTGGCAAGACAGAGTATACTGTAGAAATTCTTTTTGAAGATTTAACAAAAGAACAAGCAATAGAAAAAGAGGTAGAGTTTATAGAATTATATGGCAGAATTGATTTAAAAACCGGAACTCTTTGTAATATGACTTGTGGAGGTGAAGGTACTGGAAAACTAAACGACGATTTAGAGTTTATTAGAAGAAAAAAAATAATCGCTACTTTAACTGGCAAGAAATTATCTTCAGCATCAAAAATAAAATGTTGCACTGGTCAGAAAAATAGGATGCCTGTTACAATTGATGGAATTGAATATCTATCTTTAAGACAAGCGGCATTAGCTTTTGGAGTCCATAAAAATACTATAAAAAAATTATATTATATTAAATAAAATGGATATTAAAGAAACAAAAAATAATATCATAAAAGCTGGGCACAAAGCAGTTCTTGAATTAATTAAAGTTGCAGAGGAAGCTATTTTAGATAATGGCGATGATGATTTATCAGCAGATAAATTAAAGAACGCTGCAGCAACAAAGAAGTTAGCCATATTTGATGCTTTTGAAATCTTAAGTAGAATACAGGATGAAACCCGTATGCTAGAAGAAGAAGAGAAAGATCCTACAATAAAAACTTTTAAAGGTTTTGCAGAAGGGAGATCCAAGTAATGTACGAGCAAACACTTTATAAAGTATTACCTGACTACATTAAACAATCGGTAATCAAGCAACAAAACCGATATAATAAATGGAAATATGGTTATAATAAAGAACACGATGTAATTATTATAAGCAAAACAGGTAAGATTGGAGAAATATACGAGATACAGAACTTAAGGATTGCTTTGCCGTTAATTGATGAATCATTTAAAAGAGCACCAAAGAAAGAAGAACAGTATTGGGAGCAATTAAAAATACCAAAAGAACTTGAAAAAATAAAGAGTGTATTTGATTGGAATAAATATCCAGACACTTTTAAAGAAAGATGGTATGATTATGTTGATCATGAATTTAAACGTAGAGAAGAAGGTTTCTCATTTTACAATAATGGAATACCTACATATATAACGGGTACGCACTATATGTACTTGCAATGGAGCAAGATAGATGTTGGAGCACCTGATTTTAGAGAATCAAATAGATTATTTTTTATATTTTGGGAAGCTTGTAAAGCAGATCCAAGATGTTATGGAATGTGTTATTTAAAGAATAGACGTTCCGGGTTTTCTTTTATGTCATCCGCTGAATTAGTTAATCAAGCCACTATATCAAGTGATTCAAGGTTTGGAATTTTATCAAAAGCCGGAGCAGACGCTAAAACAATGTTTACCGACAAAGTTGTTCCAATCTCTCTTAATTATCCTTTCTTCTTTAAACCCATACAAGATGGTATGGATAGACCGAAAACAGAACTTGCTTATAGAGTACCTGCCTCAAAGTTTACAAGAAGAAAATTAGATAGTCAAGAAAATCTTGAAGAACTAGAAGGTCTTGACACAACAATAGATTGGAAGAATACAGGAGATAACTCCTATGATGGTGAAAAGCTTAAATTACTAGTTCATGATGAAAGTGGTAAATGGTTAAGACCTGATAATATATTAAACAACTGGAGAGTTACCAAAACCTGCTTAAGATTAGGTAGTAGAATTATTGGTAAGTGTATGATGGGTTCAACGTCAAATGCTTTAGATAAAGGAGGAGACAATTTTAAAAAATTATATTATGCCTCAGATATTACGAAAAGAAACCGCAATGGACAGACTAGCTCAGGATTATATAGTTTGTTCATACCTATGGAATGGTCGTACGAGGGATTCATTGATACTTATGGGATACCTGTCTTCGATACTCCAAAAACCTCAATCAAAGGAATTGACGGAAACGAAATAGATTATGGTGTTATTGAACACTGGCAGAACGAGGTTGATGGCTTAAAGTCTGACTCTGATGCATTAAATGAATATTATAGACAATTTCCAAGAACGGAACAACACGCTTTTAGAGATGAAACGAAACAATCTTTATTTAACCTTACAAAAATATATGAGCAAATTGATTATAATAATGATCTAAGGAATACTAATATATTAACAAGAGGTAATTTTCAATGGGAAGGTGGTATACAAGATACCAAAGTAATATTTTATCCAAACAAAGATGGCAGATTTTTAGTGTCATGGATTCCTCCTTATCATTTACAAAATAATACAATATTAAAGAATAGTATGAAATATCCTGGTAATGAGCATATTGGCGCATTTGGTTGTGACCCTTATGACATATCAGGAACGACAGATGGTAAAGGATCTAAAGGAGCTTTACATGGATTAACTAAATTTTCAATGGAAGATGCTCCATCTAATACATTCTTTTTACAATATATATCAAGGCCTCAAACAGCTGAGATCTTTTTTGAAGATGTGCTTATGGCGTGTATATTTTATGGTATGCCGATATTAGCAGAGAATAATAAACCAAGATTATTATATCATTTTAAAAGAAGAGGTTATAGAGGATTCTCAATGAATAGACCAGATAGAGTATTTAATAAACTATCTGCAACAGAAAGAGAAATAGGAGGAATACCAAACTCATCTCAAGATATAATACAAGCACACGCTGCGGCTATAGAAACTTATATAGAAGAATATGTAGGTTTAAATGAAATGGGTTATGGAACAATGTATTTTCAAGATACATTGGAAGATTGGGCAAGATTTGATATAAATAAAAGAACTAATCATGATGCTTCTATTAGTTCAGGATTAGCAATAATGGCTTGTAATAGAAATAAATATATGCCAACTGAAAAAAGAGAAATAGTGTCTGTCCCTTTAGGTTTTAAGAAATATAATAATCAAGGAACTACATCAAAAATTATTAAGTAAATGAATATATACACAAATCCAAATAGCACTTTCCCTAGTCAGGTTGTAGATGATGCTACTAAGGCTTCTGAAGAATATGGATTACAGGTGTCTCGTGCCATAGAACAAGAATGGTTTAATCAAGGGAGGACTAGCGGTAATAGATATTTAACACATTGGAATAATTTTAATAGATTAAGACTTTACGCAAGAGGAGAGCAATCCGTACAAAAATATAAAGATGAATTATCAATAAATGGTGATTTATCCTATTTGAATTTAGATTGGACACCAGTACCTATATTATCAAAGTTTGTTGATATAGTTGCTAATGGAATTTCTAAAAAAACCTATGATGTAAAAGCATTTGCTCAGGATCCGGAATCTCTTAAAAAGAAAATGGATTATGCTTCTTCATTACAATTTGATATGGTTAACCAACCAATAATCCAGGACGTATTACAAAAGACTGGAACTAATATATCAAAATCAAATATACCTGCTGAGGATTTACCAGCAACACAAGAGGAATTAGAGTTGCACATGCAACTTTCTTATAAACAATCTATTGAGATTGCTGAAGAAGAAGCTATAAATACCGTGTTAAAAACTAATAAGTATGATCTTACTAGAAAAAGACTTAACTATGATTTAACAACTATTGGTATTGCGGCGACTAAAACATCGTTTAATAAATCAGAGGGGATTGTATTTGATTATGTAGATCCTGCTTATTTAGTTTATTCATATACAGAAGATCCTAACTTTGAAGACATATATTATGTTGGAGAAGTGAAAGCGGTTACAATACCAGAGTTAAAAAAAGAATTCCCATATATATCAGAAGAAGAACTTCTTAAGATACAACAAATGCCCGGTAATAGACAATATATTCAGGGATGGGGAAACTATGATGAGAATACAGTGCAAGTATTATATTTTGAGTATAAGACTTATATGAATCAAGTATTCAAAATAAAAAATAATGAGAATGGATTAGAGAAGGTAATTGAAAAAACAGATTCTTTTAATCCACCGCCAAATGATAATTTTGAAAGGGTATCAAGAACAATAGAGGTGTTATATACAGGGGCTAAAATTATAGGCACTAATATGATGTTAGAGTGGAAGTTATCTAATGATATGACTCGTCCTCAAGCAGATACTACTAAAGTTAAAATGAATTATACTATTGCTGCGCCTAGAATGTACAAAGGAAGAATTGATTCAATTGTTACTAAGTGTATTTCTTTTGCGGACATGATTCAATTAACACATTTAAAACTTCAACAAGTTATGTCTAGGGTAGTACCTGATGGGGTATTCTTAGATGTTGATGGTTTGATGGAGGTTGATTTGGGCAACGGCACAAAATACAATCCAGCGGAAGCATTGAATATGTATTTCCAAACTGGTAGCATCGTAGGTAGATCCTTAACTCAAGACGGAGAAATAAACAGAGGTAAGGTTCCTATACAAGAATTAACAACATCAAGTGGACAAGGCAAGATACAAAGTTTAATACAAACTTATCAGTATTATTTGCAAATGATTAGAGATGTTACAGGTCTTAATGAAGCTGTTGATGGTAGTAAACCAGATTCTAATGCTTTAGTAGGATTACAGAAAATAGCAGCGAATGCTTCTAATGTAGCAACCCGTCATATAAAAGATGCAAGTATATATTTAACCACGAGAATATGTGAGAATATATCATTGCGAGTGGCCGATTGTTTAAGTAATCCTTTAACCGCAAATTCATTAAAGCAAAGTATATCAACTTATAATGTTGAAGTTTTAAAAGAAATTGAAAGCTTAAATTTACATGACTTTGGTATCTTCTTAGAGATTGAACCAGACGAAGAAGAGAAAGCGCAATTAGAACAAAACATACAAGTGTCTTTACAAAATGGAGGAATTGATTTAGAAGATGCTATTGATATAAGACAGGTTAGAAATCTTAAATTAGCGAATCAATTATTGAAGCTAAAAAGAAAAAAGAAACTAGAGCAAGTACAACAACAACAATTAGCAAACATACAGGCACAAGCAGATGCTAATTCGCAAAACGCAGAGAAAGCAGCAATGTTTGAGGTTCAAAAGCAACAAGCATTAACGCAAGAAGCAATTAATGTTGAACAAGCAAAATCACAATTTGAGATTCAAAGATTACAAACAGAAGCTCAAATTAAAAAACAATTAATGGCGGAACAATTTAATTATGATATGCAATTAGCACAATTAAAGGTTCAAGCAGAAACAACTAAGTTCAATCAACTAGAAGATAGAAAAGATGAGAGAACAAAGATACAAGCAACACAACAGTCTGAATTAATAGACCAACGCAAGAATGATTCTTTACCAAAAGACTTTCAGAATAGCGCAGAAAATTTAATGAATGATTTAGGTGGTATGTTGCAAATGGAATAAACTTATTAACCAATTTTATATTATCATATTATGTCAGAACAAGTAAAACAAGAGGGGGAATTTAAAATAAAAGCAAAGAAACCTTCGCCAAGAAAACTAAACAAAACAGATGAACCTATTAAGGTTGATTTGACGCAGAAGCAAGAAGAGCCAATAAAAGTAGTAATACCTAAAGAAGAAATAGATGCCGTTCAAGAGCAAAGCACAGATGAAAGCATGTTACGCAATAAACAGCCCGAATTGGGATTGCAAGAAGTGGTCGAAGGAAACCAAGGGGCCGCTGAAGATGTTATTGAAGAAATCTTCGAACAAGAAATAAAACAAGAAGTTGCAGATATTAAAGAAGAGCTGCAATTTCATACTCAAGATCAAACAAAGAACAATGTAGAACTGCCAGAAAATATAGAGAAGTTAGTTTCTTTTATGGAAGAGACTGGTGGAACTATTGAAGACTATGTTAGATTGAATGCGGATTATTCAAATGTAAATAATGTTGCTCTATTAAAAGAATACTATAAGAATACCAAACCTCATTTAGATGCGGAAGAAGTAGAATTCCTATTAGAAGACAAGTTCTTCTTTGACGAAGACATTGACGATGAAAGAGAAATTAAACTGAAGAAGTTAGCATTTAAAGATGAGATTTCTAAAGCGAAAACCTTTTTAGAGGAAGCAAAGAAAAAATATTACGCAGAAATCAAGGCAAGACCTGGGGTTAATGCGGAACAACAAAAAGCTGTTGATTTTTTTAACAGATATAATAACGAGCAAAACAAAGTGGCTCAACAACAAGATGCGTTTAAAAAACAAACGTCTAATCTTTTTAACAATGAATTCAAAGGTTTTGAATACAACTTAGGTGAAAAAAGATTTAGATACAATGTTCAGAATCCAAATCAAGTTGCCGAAACTCAATCAAATATACAAACCTTCGTCGGAAAGTTTCTAGATAAAGAAGGCAATGTAACGGATATACCGGGTTATCATAAGGCTTTGTATTCAGCAATGAATGCTGACAAAATAGCTGCTCATTTTTATGAACAAGGAAAAGCTGACGCTGTTAAACAAGTAGTTAGTAATTCCAAAAATCCAAGCATGGATGCTCCTAGAACCGCTAGTGAGCCATTCATTAATGGATTTAGAGTCAAATCTATAAGTGGCCAGGATTCCACAAAATTAAGGATCCAAACAAAAAAATTTTAACAATTAAAAATTAAACGATTATGTCAAACATGATTAACTCGGTTACTGGAACTAACTTTGGTTCTATTAAACCGTCACAAAAACAGCAAGCGTTAGAAACAAACTATTTAAATTTTACAAATGGTCAAAACGACTTTGCACAACAATATTTACCAGAAATTTACGAGCAAGAAATTGAGCGTTATGGCAACAGAACTTTATCTGGTTTCTTACGTATGGTAGGGGCTGAAATGCCTATGTCTTCTGACCAAGTTGTTTGGTCTGAACAAAACAGATTGCATATTGCTTATAACAATGTAACTTCAGCTACTGCAACTACTTTAACATTTACAGTTGGCGGAACTGGTATTAACTTTGTTCAAAATGTTGTATCTCCAGGTCAAACTTTAGTAGTTATGAATCCTACTACTGGACAAGAGTTAAAAGTTCTTGTTAATGCTTCAACTACGGTAGGTACTACAGCTACTCTTACAGTTTACCCTTATACACAAGCTAGTTTGTTTTCTGGAGCAGTAGTATGGAGCGCTTCTAATACAAATCTTAAAATATTTGTTTATGGTTCTGAATTTATAAAAGGTTCAAGCGACACTAGTTTAAAATCAGTTACTCCTTCATTTACTCAATACAGTAATTCACCAATTATTGTTAGAGAAAAATATGAAATCAATGGATCTGATACTGCGCAAATTGGATGGGTAGAAGTTGCTACTGAAGATGGAGCGTCAGGATACCTATGGTATTTGAAAGCAGAATCTGAAACAAGATTGCGTTTTGAAGATTACTTAGAAATGAGTGTAATTGAAGGAGAGTTGTCAGCTGCTAGTTCAGGTGTATCAACTTTAACTCCTGCTACTGGGGTAACTTACAAAGGTACTCAAGGTCTTTTCTCTGCAGTTAGAGAAAGAGGTAATATTGTAAATAATTTTACGGCTGCTTCAGGGCTTAATGATTTTGATTCAATCTTAAAAGGATTAGATACTCAAGGAGCTATTGAAGAGAACATGTTATTCTTAAACCGTGCAACTTCACTTGACTTTGACGATATGCTTGCTTCTTTATCTGCTGGTGCAGCGGGAGGTGTTGCTTATGGTTTATTTGAAAACTCTGAGCAAATGGCATTGAACTTAGGATTCTCTGGTTTCCGTCGTGGATCTTATGATTTCTACAAAACTGACTGGAAATATTTAAATGACGCGTCTACTCGCGGAGGTATGAATACTTCATCTATTGATGGATTACTTGTTCCTGCTGGTACATCAACTGTATATGACCAACAATTAGGTACTAATATCCGTAGACCATTCTTACACGTTCGTTATAGAGCTAATCAAGCTGACGATAGAAGAATGAAATCTTGGATTACTGGATCTGTTGGAGGCGCTTACACTTCTGATCTTGATGCAATGCAAGTACACTTCTTATCTGAAAGATGTTTAGTTACTCAAGGAGCTAATAACTTTGTGTTATTTACTGCTTCTGCATAACAATCATGGTAATATTACCCTCGTTGAATTTACGGGGGTAATTATTACCTTTTAAAAATTTATTAAATTATATTATATTATGGCAACAAAACAAACAACAAAAAAAGAATTAGAATCAAATGAATTTGATATAGATACAATTACTGTAGAAGAAACAATTGTACCTAAAGAAACAAAACAAAAATCATTAAAAGATACTTGGGTAATAAAGGACAGAACTTATGTTATAGCTGACGATTATTCTCCTTTAACTTATACTTTACAAAGTAGACACTCATTAAGGTATCCTTTATTATGGTTTAATAAAGAAACAGGAGAACAAGAGGAATTAAGATATGCGACTAATCAAAATTCTCCATTAGTGTCGCAACAGAAAGGATCAGTTACCTTAGGTCATATTATATTTGACAACGGCATATTAAATGTGCCAAAAGAAAAACAGAGCCTTCAAAAATTATTATCAATTTACCACCCTGGGTTAAATACTAAATATATGGAATTTGATCCAACATTGGAAGCTGAGGATGAATTAGAAGATATTGAGCTAGAGGTGATGGCATTAAATGCTGCTTTAGAGATGGATATTGATCAAGCGGAATCCATTGTTAGAGTAGAAGTTGGATCTAGAGTGAATAAAATGAGTTCTAAGGAAATAAAAAGAGATTTGTTATTATTAGCAAGAAACAATCCTTCTTTATTTATAGAATTAGCAAATGATGATAATATACAACTTAGAAATATAGCTATTAGAGCTGTTGAAGCAAACATTATAACATTATCACAAGACAATAGAACATTCCATTGGAGCGAAAATAATAGAAAGTTAATGACAGTGCCTTTTGATGAAAATCCGTATTCAGCTATGGCGGCATTTTTCAAAACAGATGAAGGTATAGAAGTCTTTAAGTCTATAGAGAAAAAATTAAAATAATACGTAATATTAATATATAGGCGGTGGCTTTGGTTACCGCCTTAATATTATAATAAAATAAGCAAGGTGGCAATAAACGTAGATACAGTTTACAAGACAGTTTTATTAATACTTAATAAAGAACAGAGAGGTTATATGACCCCTGATGAGTTTAATAAAATAGCAACTCAAGTACAGCTTGAGATATTTGAAAATTATTTTGAAAATCTTAATCAACAATTAAGGGTTCAAGATAATGATAGTGAATATGCTGATAGGATTAAAAACCTAGATGAGCAAATAGCTGTATTTAAAACTATAAATAATTGCTCTTTAACGGCGACTAGTGAATGGGCGTTACCTACTTCGTCAGGCTCAGCAATATATTCTGAACCTGTATTTCAAACAGTTATTGGAAAGTCAAATTATATATTAACGTCATTAACGCAAGCGCAAATACAGAACGGCGTAGTAAAAGTTTATTTTAATGGGGTATTGCAAAGTCCTTCTGTTTATTCTACAGCAGGGAATACTTTAACATTAACAGCAATACCAACAACCGTATTTAATATACTTATTACAGTAACCGCTAATGATTTTTATAGATTAGGTACGGTTATATATAACGGCGAAATTGAAGTGCAAAAAGAACAAAGGAATAATTTATTGTATATAACTCAATCGCCTTTAACAAAGCCTACAAAAAAATATCCTATATATATATATGAAGAGAATAAAATATATGTATATCCAAAAGAAATAGTTACAGGTATATCGGTTTCTTATGTTCGTAAACCAAAGGATGTTATATGGAACTTTACTACAACAGCACCATCTTATACATATATATATAATCCAAATACTTCACAACAATTTGAATTAATGATTTCAGAACAAACAAATGTTATAACAAGAATATTGTTATATTCAGGAGTTGTAATAAAAGACCCTCAAATAATTCAGGTTGCAGCGTCACAAGTTCAAACAGAAAGTATTAATTCAAAAAGTTAATAAAAAATGCCAACACCTAATAACGGGTTAATTACCGAAACAAATAGACAATACTACGAAGGAGCGCAGGGTTTTACAATAACATTCTCATTTAGAAACGGACAACCTGTTTGGACCACTAATTTTACTACTACCTTTAATGCAGATTTAGTATTTGGTAGTTATGATCCAAATGAAATTAATTATGCTTTAAATAATTTTAAACTATATTGGAGCGAAACTGGATTACCTGATTCATTTTCTGAAGTAACCGATATATATACTGTTAGTGGTAATACTATTAACTATGTAAATACTAATTTGCCATTTGCTGATAGTTATCTAATTGTTCAATTAAAAACATTAGATGGTGGTAATTATGGCGATAAGGACGCGTTTGGGGACACCGTAGAGGAAAATTATGGCAGTTACCAATATATATCATTAAATGATATTATAAACAACTTTATAGTAGCCTATGTTGGCACCGGCAAATTGATTAGTGATGTAAAAAGAACAGATGTTATATTCCATGCAAAACGCGGAATGCAGGAATTTAGTTATGACACATTAAAAAGCGTTAAATCACAGGAATTAAATATACCGCATAGTTTAAGCGTTGCAATACCTCAAGATTATGTTAACTACGTTAAAATGTCGTGGATTGACCATTATGGTATTAAACATCCTATATATCCAGTCAATGCTTTAACTACCAATCCCTATGAAAATCCAATACAGGATCAGAGAGGACTGCCAATACAAGACAATTTTGATGCGAATATAGAAGGAGATTCTTTAACAGAAGAAAGATGGAATACCAATAATATACTTCCTCGTATTAATGAGGTTGATAATATAGGCAATGATTGGTATAATGATGATAATTGGGTTCAAGATAGATTTTATGGTAGATTATTTGGTATGGATCCTCAATATGCAAATATGAATGGATACTTTTCTATAAATGATAGAGAAGGCAAAATATCTTTTAGTAGTAATCTAGTTGGTAAACTAATTGTATTAGAGTATATATCAGACGGATTAGCTTATGATTTAGATTCAAGAGTACCAAAAATGGCGGAGGATGCGTTGTATGCTTATATTCTGCATTCGATTATTTCGCATCGTTCTGGATCTCAAGAATATCTTGTTAGAAGACTACAGCAAGACAAATCAGCAAAATTAAGAAATGCTAAAATAAGACTTTCAAATATTAAATTAGAAGAAATAACTCAGGTATTTAGAGGCAAATCTAAATGGATTAAACATTAAAAAATGGCAGAAGTAAAAAATAGTTTTCTAAAGTCCAAGATGAATCAAGACTTGGATGATAGACTTATACCTAATGGAGAATATAGATATGCTAATAATATTTCTATAGGCAAATCAGAAGCAGATGATATTGGAGCATTGCAAAATATACTTGGCAATGAGTTACTTCCATTGACTAATAATTCCCCATTTATACCTGGGACTACTACACCTAATCCAAACTATATACCTGGTTTAGAGTGTATAGGTTCTTTCATGGACAATCAAAATAATCGTATATTCCAATTTTTAACTGATTATACTGATCCAAATCCGAACAATATCACATTGCCAACTTCAGGCAATATGAAAATAACAATGTACAATTTTGATTCCCCTGCTGGCTACACTACTTTAGTTGAAGGGTTATTTTTAAATTTTGCTAAAAATAATGAATTTAGAATAACTGGAGTAAATTTAGTAGAGGGATTATTATTTTGGGTTGACAATAGAAACCAACCTAGAAAAATAAACGTATCAAATGCATTAGGTAATCCACTTTATTATACCACAGAAACTCAAATATCTGTTGCAAAATATGCGCCTATAGACCCTATATTATTATACAGAAAGGTGGTTGCTATAGCTGATGGCGATTCAGTTACTGACACAGTTGATGTTGAAGATGCAGAGGGAATTGTGCCTGGAATGACTTTAGTAACAGACGATATATCCTCAAGTGATTTTTGTCTTGTTGTGGATGTTACAGGGACAACTATCACTTTTCACCAAGACTTACCTTCTATAATTACAAGCGGAACGGAATTAACATTTTTAATATCTACAATGTCCAATAAATCGGACGAAGTAGATTGGCCAGGGGATCCAGTTTTTTTAGAAGATAAATATGTTCGTTTTAGTTATCGTTTTAAATACGATGATAACGAATATTCTTTAACCGCTCCATTTACTCAAATAGCATATATACCAAAACAAAAAGGATATTTTGTAAAAGGAAATGAAATTGACGCTTATAGAAGTACAGTTATAAATTGGTTTGAAAACAATATAAATAATATTGAATTAATTATTCCTCTGCCCGATAAAATAGGTAATTTAAGTAATAGTTATAAAATAAAAGAGATTGATGTTTTGTATAAAGAATCAGACTCACTTGCTATTAAGGTTCTTGAAACATTACCTGTATCAAGTATAAATTCGCCTGCTAATACCAATAATAATTATTATATACAACCTTATCAATCACAAAGACCCTATAGAACATTACCAGATGATCAAAGTGTAAGGGTATATGATAAAGTACCAGTTAGAGCAAGAGCTCAAGAATCTGTAGGTAATAGAATAATTTATGGAAATTACTACGATAAATATACTTGCGTTGATACCGTAAATTATAATGTGTCAATTCAACCAAAATTGCCAAGAGGAACTAATTTTATAGAATATCCAAATCATACATTAAAAAAGAATAGAAATTATCAAATTGGATTTGTAATTGCAGATAAATTTGGAAGGCAATCCCCTGTTATATTATCTTCTGTGGATTTATTAGCAGCAAATATAGGGGGAGGCATATATGCAAAAGGTTCAACTATTTATTCAAGTTATGAAAACTCGCCTTTATTTACTGATGTACGTGAGTGGTTTGGCGATACTTTATTGGTATATATAAGTTCAACAATAGATCAACAAAAAGATATACCAGCGGGTAAGCCAGGATTATATGCAATGCCTACATCAAACTCAGGATTTGCAATTACTGCATCTACTATAACAGATACATCATATACATATACGTTAGATACTACAGCAGCCACGAATACACAACCCGCTGTTGGGGATATATTAAGAGGTTATTATACGGATTATGTAGAGGTTATACCACCACCACCGCCTCCTTATACACCGCCTGTGGCACCAGTATATGAAGTTTTCACAAGTGGCAGAGTTAATGATATATATAATTATAATGATCAAGGACCAGGTACATTAGACATTAAATTTTCTTATATTTATAATCCTATTGGATGGTACTCATATAAGGTAGTTGTTAAACAACCTGAACAGGATTATTATAATGTATATTTGCCGGGCATGCTACTTGGTTACCCAACCGGGCAAACATTTGGTTCTCAAGTTGTATATTCAGGGGCAACATTTGATCCAACTTTACAAAACGGAATAAATACAACACAATTTCCAGTTAGCGAAACAGCTAGCACGTCGCATATTGTATTAATAAATGATAATATAAATAAAGTACCAAGAGATTTATCTGATGTTGGACCCGATCAAAAACAATATAGAAGTAGTGTTCAATTATACGGAAGAGTTGAGAATACCGAAGACACTGTTGAAATAATTGGTAATATACCAGCCTATTCTTCTAAGACTTCAATAATAAAATATACTGTTGGACCTGGGCTAAATGAAGATTGGGCATTAATAAAAGCTGGTGATGGAATACAATGCGTTGAGGCCTCCGAGCCTGTGCCAGATAATGCCCCACCTGCTACCGCTGGCGCTACCACACAAAGTCCATATAGATGGTTAGGAGATACCGTTGTCGTGTCTAATGGAGTGTCAGGTACAGATGGAACGATGATAATTTCAAATCCACAGTGGGTTTTAAAAGCAACTCAAAATCCTAACGGAACAAATTATATTAATTTTATAATAACAAGAGCTGAAAATAGGCAATATTTTCCAACCAGAAAAGCGGATACGGTATCATCAATTGCATCTGCAACTGAATTTAATTTCTTATCTAGCTCTGCTAATAATTTAGCGGGTACTGCTGGATTAAACCTTTATCAATTGCAAACTGATCCCTTAATAGGCAGGGTTTCTACAGCTCAACGAATTGGAGTTGCAGCAAGAGATATGATCCCGTTTTTAAGCATATATGAAACAAAGCCAGAGCAAAGTGCATTAGATATATTTTGGGAAACAACAACAACTGGTCTAATTTCTGATTTAAATGCTGACGTATTAACTGGATATGATGGGCCATCAAAGTTTAGTAATGTTGGATATAGACATTTTGAAGAGCAAAATCCTTATGGCAGTGGATTAGTAGCTGGAGATTCTGATTCAAAATACATAACAGATGAATTTGTAGTTGTAAATCAATTTGATACCATTTTAAATGATACATCAGCTGTATTATGGGCAGTTGATGATGGGGTTACAGGCAACACTGATAGATTATCTTATTTTGGTTTAGAGGTAATTCCGCCAGCGGGTCTAACTCTTCCTACAAGATATAGATTATATATTAAAAAACCAGAAGACGGTGGTGGTCGTTTTGTATTCAATAACGATGCCTCTACGTTAGAATCCTATACATTTACTCTACGTGTTACATCACGTGACACCGGAACCCCAATAACATCAGATTTATACATTAATGGTAGATTAAGTAATAATGCCCCGATTATAACAACATCGGTAGTTGATTATAATATAGCACAGAGTGCAACAAATTTTGTAACATTACAAGCTAATAATGGATCCTTTTTTAATGGTACTACAATACCAGTTTCTACAACCGGTTTAAAATGGAGTATAACCAGCGGAAATGGAGATGACTATTTTAGACTAGACGAGTATACTGGGGTATTAAGCTTAATAGATAATGAAATTCCGTTAGGGGGATATACATTAATGATAAAAGTACAAGACGCCGTTAATACTACTACTGGAGCAATACTGCCTCCTGAAGGAAATGATTATGGCACAAAATTTGATACAAAGGAATTAAATATAAATGTAGGTGATAATCCTGTTCCTATTTGGCTAAGACCAGAATATACAAGTACACAAGTTATAAACGCGGGAAGTGATTGCTCAGGTATAAATCCACCTTATGCAATGGTTTATATAGGTGAACAAACAGATTTTTCAGGCCCAAATGGTGATTATGATTATTTACCAGAAATACCAGGTTCGAGTAGAGAATACCAATTTGCCGAAAATATAGAAATTGTTAATGCTCAAGGGTTTCTACCAATACTGCCTGAAGGATTAATTTCAGGAGAATATAGGGTAAGTATAAAACTAACTGTCCCGGCGCCTAATTTATGTGATCCGTCATTAGGCCTTGCATCATTTGGGAAAGAATTTGATATATATTTATATAAAAGAGAATATAACACGGCTGCCATAAATCCCTGGGTATTAGCTGCTACTACAAATAATAAACAAACCCCTTATACATCTCCTGAATTAGTTGTTACTACCTTTACTGATCCACCAGATATATTATATGGACGAAGAAAAGCAATAACAACTTCATTTACTATTGAGGCGTTAGAAGGAATTGACGAGTTTTATGAATGGGCAATCGGTATTGATATGAAAAATACAGCAACCGCTTATACTAATAGTGCTCCAAATCCATTCCCTACTGATCCGCCTATTCCTAACACCCCTTTCGTTGAAATTTATGGTAGAGACGCTAATTACTCTTATGGCGGTTATCCGTTTGATAATCTAATAACAACTGCTTATACTTATTTGACAGGGCTAGAGCAGGTTAGTGCTCCTGGAGTTCCTGGGTATCCATCTGCAGTGCCGTATGAAACACCGGATGCAAGAAAAGGACTACAATATTCTTCTCTCGCAAATACAATAGCGTCGGGAAGTGTGTTAGCGGGTTCTAATATAGCTAATTTTATTTTAACAATAACTAATAATCAAATTGCGCCGGGACTTACTGTTGGTATTAGCTCTATTTCAGCATATAATGGTATAGTTGTAGGAGTAAATCAAGTTACAGGTGTAATATCTGTGCAATTAGCAGGTACACCTGGCCCTGCTTTAAATTTAGCTGGTGCAAATGCTACTTTTGTCTTTAATTTTATTTATGACCCACTTTTTGCTACTGTTGGAACATTATATGCAAACACAGAAGAAGGTACTGAAATAAAAAGATTTTATACAGACATTAATCTTAGTGATAAATGGATACCTCCTGTGCCGGATAGATTTTATGTGTTTCAAACAACTAAAAACTATAATCCTGGAGAGGTTAGTTGGCCTAACGGTCCTAACGCTGGTGTGCTTAAATATACCGAATTCCCTTTTTATTGTGCTAAGTTTAATGAAGAAGGCGAGGTAATAGAGCAAACAGCACAATCAGGATATTTTGATTCTCAAACAGCTTGGATAGGAATGGCTAATGACCAGAATAATCCATTACCTATTGATAATTATGCGTACAATATACTTTATTATGAAGAGCCATTCTAATTATAATAGGTATACTTAAATTAAACTAAAAACCATAAAAAAAACGTAATTATAAAATATGGCTGCAATATTAGAATTAAAATTTTTCAACTCTTTTTGGTTAAAAAAACTGGATACAGTAGTGGAATCTGGGCCTATAACAAATTTTGATTTTGTTCCAAACGATTATGATGCTGGCCCAACGGATTGGCTTGCAGAAGAAGCAAGGATTAGAGGAGGCTATAATAACACAAATGTTGATTTAGGGGTTAAAGCATATATTGTGGAAGACAATATTAATCAACAGCATAGAAAAAATTCTTTAATATATTCTGGCATATTTAATTCTAGAACAGGTGTAAATAATACAAATCAATTTTCAGTTGGGGAGGATATAACAAAAAGTTTAGATCCTTATAATGGTTCTATACAAAAATTATATTCAGAAAATACAAACTTAACCATTTTCCAGGAGTTTAAAGTAAGTAGAGCTTTAATTGATAAAGACGCAATTTACTCAGCTGAAGGAGAACCAATGACCACTTCTGGATCGCAAGTAATTGGCCAGATTCAAGCTTATGCCGGAAACTATGGCATTGCTACTAACCCCGAAAGTTTTGCTGTTTATGGCTATCGAAAATACTTTACAGATAGAAATCAAGGCTTAGTATTAAGATTATCTCAAGATGGCATAACGGAAGTTTCAGAGTATGGAATGAGTAATTTCTTTAGAGATAGACTCGCCGAAATTGGGGATGATAACTTAATTTTAGGCATGTGGGACATGCATAGTAAGGAATATGTGGTTTCATTACAAAATTCAAATGGGACTTATAATACATTGGCATTTGATGAGGATGTACAAGGATGGACAAGTTTCTTTGATTATAAACCTAATCATGGAGATAGTTTAAGAAACAATTTTTACACATTTAAGAATGGTGAAATTTGGAAACATTATTCAAAAACAACAAATTGGGGTAATTTTTACGGGGTAAATAATAATTCCATTGTGGAAGCAGTGTTTAACCCTGAGGTATCTACTGTTAAAACATTTAAAACTGTAAATTACGAAGGTAGTGGTGGCTGGGAAGTTACTGATTTTTATACTGAAACTGATATTTCAGCACCTGTATCAAAAAACGTAGGAATTTTAACGCTAGGTGATATGGAAGCCCAATTATTTGCAAATTCATTTAAAAGAAAAGAAGATAAATATTTTGCGAACTTAATTAATATATCTAATCCAACTACAGGAGAAATAGTATGGGGCAAATCAATGTCGGGTGTTAAAGGTATGTTTGCTACCACAAGATTTGTGTATCAGAATGCAACATTACAAAAAAGAGCAGAATTATTTGCAGTATCTTCAGAATATATAGAATCATCATATTAAAATTAAATCAAATGGAATTAACTGTACGAGCATTACAAGAATCAGATTGGGAAACATTACAAGAATGGTGGACTAAATGGAATTGGCCAGAAATGAATAAAGACCTATTGCCTTTAAATGGTACTGGAGGTCTAATTGTTTATAAAGGCAATATACCAATAGTATCTGGATTTTTATATTTGACTAACTCTAAAGTAGCTTGGATGGAATGGATAATATCAAATAAAGATTATAGAGAGGCAGATAGAAAAGAAGCATTAGAAATGTTAATACTTGGATTAGAAGATATAGCGTTAAGCGTTGATAAAAATATAATATTAAGTATTGGAAGAAACACAGGCTTAATAGATATGCACAAAAAATTAGGATATACGGTGGATGATAGAGCATCGTATGAAATTTCAAAAAAATTAATATAATATGGCAGCAGTAACAGCAATAACAGCAGGTGTCGCACTAGTAGGTGGAGCAGTATCGGCTCATCAAGCAAGTCAAGCGGCAAAAGGGGCTCGTAATGATGCAAATAGATCGAGAGCGGAAATGGCTGCAATTAAAGCGGCTAGACAACCAATAACCAATCCTTATGCATCAACAATTGATATTAGTAGCATGGCAACAGATTTATCAGGAATGATAAATAATCCTTATGCAAATTTAGGAGTAGCTACTCAAGCTGCAGAAATGCAAGCAGAAGAGGCTGATATAGCTTTAGCAAATACATTAGATACTTTAAGAGCAACGGGAGCTAGTGCGGGTGGAGCTACCGCATTGGCACAAGCAGCATTAAGAAGTAAAAAAGATATTGCCGCAAATATTGAACAACAAGAAGCGGCAAATGAAAAGTTAAAAGCTCAAGGAGAAGCAGAACGTAATCAACTTAAAATGGCTGAACAACAAAGATTACAATCAATACGAATTAGCGAAGCACAAAGAGTACAAGCGGCTCAAGCAGCAGGGCAACAATTTATGTTCGCGGCGCGAGAGGATAGAACTAATGCGGACTTAGGGCAATCAGCTGGAGCATTAGCACAAGCAATGCAAAATCAAGCATCTGCTCAAGCAGGGGAAGCTGCAGCGTGGAGTGGAGCAATTCAAGGAGTAGGTTCCGCTTTAGGAGGTGCAGTAGGCGGAATGGGTGGGGGAAAGTAGGAGCCCAGGATACATGGGCCGTAAACGACAGGGGAGCAATTTCTTAATTAAAAATATAATATATGAGTGCATACGATAATCCAACTATAATAAAGAACGATGCCGCCCTAATATGGGGACAAGCGGCCGGTGGTTTTGCAGAAAGTTTTACGCAAAGTTATGCTGCCGCTAAAAAAGATAGAGAGGCAAAAGAAAAAGAAGCTAAATTAGAAGCGGAAAAAAAAGCCAAAGAAGAGAAAGAACAAGCTATAAATAATCAAATATATAGTAGTGAGGAAAGATATAAATATCAAACCCGCATGGCTAAAATTGATGATGGATTAGTAAAAGCAGGCGTCAGCGCTGATGGAACAGAATTAATAAATGGATTTCTTGTTAGCACTGGAGAAATAAATGGTAAAAATAATGTAGAGATTAAAACAAAGGTTTTAAGTAAAGATGAACTTGATAAAAAAAATGCTTATGCCGCTCAAACTGCAAAAGGTGAAGAAAATTTAGTTAGGGTTGCTGGTGGATTATATTCTCAAGCACAAGCAATTAAAAATGGAGAACTTAATGAAAATAATATAAGTAATATTAAATTTAAGGGGGATAATATACTTGATCAAACTTTAAACAGAGTTACAGCTTTTGCATTGGCATACCCTGATAATGATAAGACTACAAAACAATTAGACTATGATGTTAATGGCGATCCTTCTAAAATTACTTTAAACGTTACCTCAAAAATAGGCGATTATAATACTTTAACAAAAACTTTTAAAGATACTAACCCAGGAGTTAGCCAAGAAGAAATAGATACAAAAATAAATGAAGGCATTAATAAAGGTTTTATAATAAAAGGCGACAATGACCAATATTCTATTAATTTTAAAAAGGATATTAATTCCGATTATGACGGAGAATTATATGTTAAAATACCAGAGATTGAATATGGCAAAGTTCCTGTTACAACAGGGGTTTATAGTAAAGAAAATGATATAGACGTATCTCCTATATATATGAAGCCAACGGAATATATCGATGTTGAAGGAAATGCTAATTTAAGCAAAGATCAAGGTATTGTAAAATACCAAAGAACACCAATTGATATTGAGGCAATAAAATTATCTTTAAGGCCTTCGTTACAAGCAAAGGCAGAAGGATTAATAGCATCTGCTTTTCAAGATCCAGATACTGCTGATGGTGTTTTAGCTAAATTAGGATTTGGTACTAATTACCAATCAAAAGAATTTGCTAAATTAGATCTTACAACAAAGGTAAATCTTTTAGCAAGCAAAATGGAACAAAAAGAAGTTGATAATATAATTAAAAAATCTCAACTTAAATTAGTTGACGGAGAATATTATAAAATGGATCCTGAAAGTATTAGAATATTTAATGAGGAATCTAAAAAATCAGGAGGTGGTGCAACGGGCACTCAAAAAAACCAGGCAGCGTTTAATGAAAGAATTCGTAAAGTTATAAAGAATAAAGCTGGTGGGGTATCTAAAGGAGGATATACATTGCAAATACTAGATGGAAGATGGGGAGTATATGACAAAGATGGAATACCTAAAGTAGGAACAGAAGATATAACAGACCCTAGCGTATTAGCTACATTTATAGGTGGTACAATAGATTAATAATCAAAATATATATATGTTAGAATACGAACTTAACGGTAAAATATACACAGAAGAAGATTTAATTAAAGCAGCCGGGGGTAAAGACAAACTCCCGGCTTATATTAAAAGTAAAGGCTTCAAACCTGCTTCTAAAAAAACAAAACAGCCTGCTAAACTTGATGAAAGATTTGGTGAGGATGTTTATAAAAAAACGTTTGGGTTTGAAAATCCTGCAAAAGATCAGTTTTCTGAAATTAATAAGACTAAGAAAAAGCCCATTACACCAACTATAACTCCAGGCGTTGATGATTTTGGAGCAGAAATTAATAATGAATTAAAACCCTTCAATTTTAAAGAGGTTGGCAAAACAAAAGAATATAAAGCTATTGAAGCTGCAAAAGAAGAAGAAAAAGCAAAAGAGGAGCCTGTTACTAGATTAAGAAAATACGAGAAACCAAAAGAGCAAGATAATGATTTTTTTAATTACCTTAAAGAAAGTTTTGATGTTGGTGTTTCTACAATAACGCAATCTTTTTATAAAATTCCAGAATTTGCTTATGATGTTTCAGCATCTATTACAAATCCTGTTGGTAGAGCAATTGGTAAATTAACCGGAGAAGAAGTTGAGGACACTTCTTCTGAAAAAATGATGGAGGATTTAGGAATTAGAAATGTTCCAGCAGAAATTTTACAAAAAAGAATAGACGAATCTAATAAAGTAATAAAAGAATATAGTGATAAAAATGGAGTAGATCCATTAACAGCTATAGAAAATGGTAATTATTTAGGTGCCGCAAAATTAGTTGCTGGAGGAACAGTTCAATCTTCACCTATGATGGCAGCTGCAATACTTAGCGGAGGTAGTTCTGCTGCTATGGCCGGTATTGCAACATCGACCGCAATATCAAAAGCTGAGCAAATAAAAAAAGAAAATCCAGAAATGGACGTTCAAAGAAGAACAACAAACGCTGCCGTATCAGGTATGCTAGAAGGATACTTAGGCCAATTATTTACAGGAGCATCTGGCGGTGTTGTAAAAAGAATAATTGCAGATAAAGGAGCAAAAGCAGGTTCCAAAATTATTTCTAATGGAATAATGGGTACTCTTGAAAAAGCAATTGAAAAAAGCCCAATGATTGGAGTTGTAGGCGAGATTGCTGAAGAAAGCGCCGTAGAATTGGGTAACCAATTAAATGACATGAATTCCGGCATTAGAAATGAACTAGATTATAGACAAATAACAAATGCAGGTATTATAGCTACAGGTATGGCAGGGACTAACACGGTGCCTGTATATGCTGCTAAAGGCTATATGAAAGCAGTTGAATATAATCAAGTAAAAAAAGTAAATAAAGAAATAAATTCACTTACAAATCAGTTATCTAACCCATATATAAGTGATCCAGATAAAAAAATAATTTCTGCACGGGTTAATAGACTTGTTACAGAAAATAAAGCTATCGTAGGTAGCAGTCTAGAAAAAATTAGCGCGCTACCAGAAAGTGTAAAAACAGAACTTAATGATTTAAATTCTGGATTAGATGATTTAAAGAGTAAATATCTAGATTTAGTTGACAATAAAGAATTGCCTCTTGATATTAAAAAAGCAATGGGTAGCGAATTGTCTTTACAAGCTAAGGAAATACAAGATAGAAAAACAAGTATCATTGAAGGTAATTATATCTATGAAGATTTTAATAAATTACCAGATGCTGAGCAAAACAGAATTAAAGTATTGGCTAATGAAACATTGGTAGCGGATTCTGAATTAACAGACAATCCTAAAACAAAGTTTAATGAAGACGAAATAAAAAGGGAGGCAATTAATATTTATAATGCTGAAATTCGTACAAAAGACATTGCTACAGATGTAGAAAGAACAAGAACAGCTGCTAAAGAATTGGGGTTAAGCGAAGAAATTGACATGCCCGAATTAAATACCGCTAATGATGTAATAACATATTTAAATGAAAATACTGATCTTGATGAAAATACTATAGAAGATCTTGCGGATTCCTACGGGGCATTTATCCCATTAGCAAATGGTAAAGAAGCTTTGATTATAAATAAGGAAGCCGCTAATATGGATCAAGTAGTCACTACGGGGCAGCATGAATTCCTGCATAAGCTTATTTATAAAGCGGTAAAAGATAATCCAACCTTGCAAAAGAAAATAGGTACGGATTTATATAATCATATTGAGGGTTACATTGAAACAGAAGAATTCAATAATACTGAATTTAAAAATAGATATGATGTTTATAAAACCGATTTTGAAAAAACCAAATCAGAATTAGATACTAAAGTAGAAAAAGCAAAAGACTATTTTGAAAGAGGGCTTATACAAGAAGAAAGATATAACCAAGCAATTACAGAAGCAGATGATGCTACAGCAAAAGCAGAAGGAAAATATTTAGAGGAGGTTTTACCATTATTATCTGAGTCTTTAACAAAAAAAGATATTAAATATAATGAAACCTTCTTTACTAAAATAGGCGATATATTACGTAGGGTATTTCAAAAATATGGATTAAGCAAAGTAAAATTTGATACGGGTAAAGACGTATTTAATTTTGTCAGAGATTACAATAAAAGCTTTGAGAAAGGGCAATTTACAAAAGCATTTAAAGCATTGGCAAAAGAGGGTACATATAAAGGATCCATTGCTAAAGGTAATGCTCCAGTTAGAACTGCTACCAAAACTACTGTAAAGAAAAGTCAACCATTATCACAAGTTGAAACTTTAAAGAAACAACTTAAAGATATACAAGACAACGAATTTGATTATGATCCTGACGATTTTGATCAGCAAGTTGCTAACCTACAAAATAAAATTAAAAAGGCGGTTGAAAAAGAAAAGACAACACCTGTAGTTGAGGTTAAAAAAGAAGTGTCCGAAGAAGATGCAGATAAAGAAATAATAAAAAATGAAAGATCCTCATTGTCTTCTGACAAAGTACAAAAAATATATGACGATAAAGGATTAAATGGCGCTCAAGATATTATAGATCTATTTAAACCTATTACTAAAAAATTAGTTAATAGAAGAATGGATGCTCCTGGATTCGATAGAGAATTATTAACTGATGAGATTGAAACTGGAACGGGCGGTATTTTAGACTTAATAAGTAAATATAAACCTGATAGTGGAATACCTTTAGCTGCATTCATTAATAAATATTTACCGGTTAGAGCTATTGCTGCATCGAGAAGAGTGTTAGATAAAGATTTTAGCAAGGACGTAACAGAAGAAAAAGGTTTAATAGCCGAAGAAGCTCCTACAGAGACAAAAGAAAGGCCAAAGTATAAGAATGCATTAGAATCAAAAATATTTGAGCCAGAAGCGTTAGAAACGGCTAAAAACAAGATTATAACAGTAGTAAGAACATTAAAGTCTAAAATAGACGAGCCTATTAGCTTAAATCGTACAGTTACGCCTTTAATTGCTGAAATTAGAGATGAAATAGGCAAGCAATTAGATATTGATCTTAAAACGGTAATGGGTGGTAAAAAAGATGATCAACTTAAAAATTGGTTATTAAAAAATAAGCGTTACGTATTAGAAAACATGACCACAACATGGCTCATGGGTAAAGATGGTCAAGGTGGTATACCTCAAGCTATTCAAAAACAAGTTGATGGTAGATGGGTTAATTATCCTGAATGGGTAGGTAAAAAAATAGATAGAGAAACCACATCTACTGATTTAGCGGGTAGAACATCTGGAGCAGAGCTTGTTAGGAGATTACCTAATGTTGCTAATAATGTTTCTGAAGCAGATTATCTTTCTCAAATATTAGAATCTAGCGGTAATCCAATAAGAGGGAGAAAAGAATCATTAGCAAAAGCAATTGCTGAAGAATCTGCATTTGATATCATTAATAAAGATTTTGAAGAAGAAGGGCCAATCTTTGATGCGTTTAAAGCAAATCAAGAAAGACTTGGTGTTTATTTAAAAGACAACGTTATAAATGAATTTGCAAAGCAAGCGGAGCGAGGTAATGTTAAATTCTCAAAAAAATTAATTAAAGGATTTGAAATATCACAAGATAAATTAGGTAAAGATATATATAATGCTGAAACAATTGATGATGAAGTAAATGTAATTAATAATTGGATTGCTAGCGATGGTAGATCTTTAAGAACATTAGCTTATGAAATTGGTAAAGGATTAAAACAATTTACTACAAATAAAGGATTATTTGAAAATATAATTTTACCAATAATTAAAACCTATTCAAAATTTGAAGGAATAATAGGTAAAGACTCTTATAGATTAGGCAATGTTGATAAAGGACAATCCATATATTTTGGGGAGACTAAGGTTCCTTTATGGGCAGATACAACCGCTATTAAAAAAGATTGGTCAAATTTTACAAATAAAATTGATACGGAAGCAATTAAGGCAACAAATGATTTAATTAATGTTATTAATTATTTTAAAAATAACGACCAAACTAAAGAAGATTTTGAATCATATTTAGCGTTTTTAAGATGGGATCAAAGAGGGTTAGTTAGAAAAGTATCTAAATCAGGGTTAGGCGTATTAGAATTAGGTAAAAATCAAGAAACAAGACTTGAGCATAATCCACCTGTTCAAAATATTGTTGAAAAGACTATAGATTTATTTGATGGTAAAATAACTGAAAATGAGTTTAGAGCTTTTATAGATAAAGCAAAGGTGAATCTAGTACCTAAAGCATTGGAAGATATATTACCTGATTATATTGAAGGTAAAAACAGAATGTATGATCAAAGTGCAGTTTTATATCTTCAAGATTTAATAGACAAAGGGTATAAAGTTACAGGGTTAGAAAAAGAATATGGATCAAAAGCTAAATTTAACTCATTAGTAAAATTAGCAAAGTCTGGGATAACTTCTAAAGCAAATATTCAAAATTCTAACAATATAATCGCTATTAACTCATCATTACCAATTAAATATTCTAAATCTCCAAAGGGAATTTCTGTTTTTGATTTTGATGACACTGTTGGTTTAACAAAAGGTAATGTGCTATACACAATGCCTGATGGTTCAACTGGCAAATTAAACGCTGAAGAGTTTGCTAAAGAAGGTTCTAATCTTTTATCGGAAGGAGCAGTATTTGATTTTTCTGAATTTAGCAAAGTTGTAGATGGCAAACCAGGTCCTATGGTTGAAAAGATGAAAAAAATGATTGGTAAATTTGGACCAGAAAATTTCTTTATTCTTACAGCACGTCCTGCTAATGCTGCAACGCCTATACATGAATTTTTAACCTCTATAGGTATTAATATACCATTAGAAAATATAGCAGGATTAGGCAATAGTACGGCTCAAGCAAAAGCAGATTGGATGGTTGCAAAAGCAGCAGAAGGTTATAATGACTTTTACTTTTCTGATGATGCAATACAAAATGTTAAAGCAGTACAAGATGCGTTAGATGTATTAGACGTTAAATCAAAGATACAACAAGCTAAAATTAAGTTTAGTAAAACCATGTCTGATGATTTTAATAGAATCATTGAAGAGAACAAAAATGTAGAAAGCTATAAAGTATATTCAGATATTACTGCAAGAAGAAAAGGATTAAAGAAAAACAGATTTGACTTTTATGTTCCGCCATCTGCTGCAGATTTTGAGTTATTGCTTTATAAATTTATGGGTAAAGGCACATTAGGTGAAGAACAAAAGAAATTCTTTCAAGATGCTTTAATAAATCCTTATATAAATGGGGTGGATATGATGGATGCCGTAAGACAATCTATTAAGAAAGAATACAAAGCATTGTTAAAATCATTCCCAGAGATTAAAAAGAAACTTGAAAAATTAACTCCGAATAAAAACTTTACCTATGATCAAGCAATGCGAGTTGCAATATGGAATCAATATGGTACAGAAATTCCAGGTTTATCTGAAAGAGATACAATTTATTTAACTGATCTTATTAATAATGATCCGGACCTTGCTGCGTTTAAAGATGGGCTTATAGTAATGGGGAGACAAAAAGAAGGTTGGTTGCCGCCTGGAACTTATTGGGATTCTGACACTATTATTTCTGATTTGTACAACATAACAGAAGGTGCTGGTAGAAAAAAATTCTTAGGCGAGTTCATTGAAAATACAGAAAATATTTTTGGTAAATTTGAGAACGGTAGATTATCTGGGCCTAATATAAATAAAGTGGAAGCTGTCTATGGCACAAACGTTAGGGAAGCATTAGAAGATTCTATATATAGAATGATAAATGGAAAGAACAGAAGTATTGGACAAGACAAAGAAACAACTGCTTGGAGTAGTTGGGTAAATGGTTCAACAGGAGCAATCATGTTCTTGAACACTCGTTCTGCTGCATTGCAGATGTTAGGAGCTGTTAACTTCTTAAACTGGAGAGATAATAATCCTTACAATGCTGGTAAAGCATTCTTGAACCAACCTCAATATTGGAAAGACTTTTCTCGTATATGGAATTCAGATAAACTAAAAGAAAGACGTGGCGGGTTAAGAGAAGACGTTGCTTCTGCTGAAATTGCTAATGCTGCGGCAGGTAGTAAAAATAAAGTAGTAGCAGTAACATCGTACTTATTAAAAATAGGTTATACACCAACACAATTAGCGGATAGTTTCGCTATTGCTTCTGGAGGCGCACCGTTTTACAGAAATAGAATTAACTCTTATATGGCAGAATATGAAGGGCTTGATGCGGATGGAAAATTAAAAAGAAAATATACCGACGCAGAAGCTGAATCGAAAGCATGGAAAGATTTCTCTAAAATATCAGATGAAACACAACAGTCTGGAGATCCAAAAGATATATCAAAACAACAATCAAGTGCTGCTGGTAGAATACTATTAGTTTTCCAAAACTTCACAATGCAACAGTCTCGTATCGTTAAGAAAGCTGTACTAGATCTTAAAAATGGTAGAGGTGATGCTAAAACTAATATCTCTAAAATAGCTTACTACTTAGCTGTGCAGAATATAATGTTCTCCACATTACAACAAGGATTATTTGCAATTATGTTTGATGAGGATGATGAAGAAGATAAAAAGAAAAAAGATAAAAAGAAAACAAAAACAGATGCCGCAATTGATGTTGCAAACGGAGTATTAGACAGTATACTTAGAGGTACTGGTTTTATTGGAGGTGTTGCTGCAACATTAAAAAATACTGTTGTTAAATACCTTGAAGAGCAAGCAAAGAAACAAAAAGCAGAATATGCAAAAGTTGTTCTTGAAGCAGCGAATATGTCACCGCCAATTGGATCTAAATTAAGAAAAACATATAGTGCATTACAACAAACTAAATATGACAAAGATTTAATAGCAGCAAGAGGTTGGGGTGTTATGCAAGACGGTAGAGTTCACTTGGGCCCTATGTATTCTGTAACTGGAAAACTTGTTGAGGTTGGAACTAACTTCCCTATGGATCGATTAGTTAATAAGGTAGAAAACGTATCACAAGCATTTAATTCTGAAAATACCGCAATGCAAAGATTAGCAACAGGAATGGGTTATTCACCTTGGACAGTTGGTATTGAAGGAACTAAAGGAGATATACTTATAAAAGAAACCGCTAAAACAAAACGTAAAGAGGAAGGTGTAATAAAAGCTAAAGAAACTAGAAGAGAGAATGCTGAAAGACTAAAAGATAGTATCGCAGGTTTATCAATACCTGAACGAAGAGAATATAGACGTAAAATAGCTTTAGAAAAAAGAGAAAAGAGACAGGAAAAGGCTTTAGAGAAACGTGAGGAAAGACGTAAGAAATTAGAAATGTTTAAAAAGTTAAACGCAAATAAATAGAATAGGCACCATACCTAAGATTGCGTAAAAAAGAAGGGGACCACATAAGTGAATCCCCTTTTTTATTATTCTTCTTCTTCTTCTTTTTCTTTAAGTTCTTCTTTTGCTTTTTCAGATATTAAAGATATAGCCTCTTGGTAACCCGGCATTTCTTTTATTAATTGATAAACACCAACAGACATAGTCTTGGTATTCTCAATTTCGGTTAACATAAAATCTACTATTCGAGTTAAAGATTCTATCTTATTCCTCATCATTACTAATTCGTTTTCTTTCATTTTTTTATTTTATAAAACATTACAAATACTATTCTACTTTCTACAAATTCATTAGGATACTTACTGTGAAAGTAATTACAAGGATAAGATATCAATCTATTCTTTTTATGCCCTATAATAGATTTTAATCTCCATTTCTTAGGGCTATTAGCATCTTCCTTCAACAATCTATTTTGTTCTTCAACAGAAACATTTTCAAATTTTTCTCCATGTTTCCAATGTTCCCAAAAAGCCGTGCCATTTAAACCCTCATCTTGTTCTTCAGATATATACAATACACAGGCTCTATCCGGTTGTTGACCTTCTATTATAGAATCATTATGAATACGCCAATCTATATCTTGTCCTTCTTTAGCCTCACGCATAAAATATAATATAGGGTCTATTCTAGCATGTTCTAAATCCTCTATTTCAAATTTTATAATATCAGCAATTGGCTTAGGAACTTCTTTAACCCAGAAGGATTTTCCAGGAGTTTTTATTTCCTGGAATTCATCCTTATTGGTATTCAATAATTCAATTAAATTATCATCTAAAAAATCATCCTTTATATAGATCATACTACTTCACAATTACCTCCACCACAAGCAGTAGAATCACCAAAATTTGTATTATCTTGAACCTCAATTACTTTAGATAGATCAACATCGTGTAATGTAGACATCATCTTTTCGTATACTTCCTTAGTGCAATCTTCAAATGGCGTTTGCTTGTATGTTCCGCCGTGATAAGGCAATACAGATAAACCATTATAGTATTCTTTATTTGCCCACATCCATTCACCAACAATTTTCCATTCATCATCACGCACAGAAACAGTGCAAGAAACATTATGGGTATTATTACCTTTATCATGACCTTGTTTAACCCAATCTTTAGAAATCAATTTAACTCTTTCTAATAGATCTAATGTTGATTCATGTCGTGTTATGGCTCCGTCTGGAGCTTTCTGAGGCACAGAAATGACTGCTTGTAATGTTGGATTAAAATATTCATCTTCGAGCAGTTCTGGATGATTTATTGCAAGATAAGAATAGATTGCTTCATTCTTACCCAATCGCATCCTTCTAATATAATAATCGTTATGCCAAGCGTGAATACCACTAGACGTACCAAGCACAAGAGAAGTAGTGCCAGCTGGTTTAACAGCGGTAGTTCTTGCAGCTCTGTTAATGTTAAGGGCAGCAGAAATAACGTTGTTGGTTTCTTTAACAACTCGAGCAGCTTCTTCATAATTTAAACATTGTATATTGTGTTTTGATGCAATACCCGTCATTGATACTCCAAGCAAGGCATCCTTTTCTGTGTTTTTTCTCCATATATCTCTTAAGTAATGAAAGTCTGAGTACGAGGCTTGCAATGTACCAATGAATGATGCGGCGGATGCTCTAGCATTAAAGTCCTCTTGATCTTGAATATCTGCCATATTAATCTCAGTAAGATTACAAAACTGATATGGCCTTAAAGCAATCTCACAACAAGGATTAGTTCCCCAATCTTTATCATTAGTAAGATATATTCCAGGCTCACCAGATCCAGATGCTTCAATGCGTTCCCATACTTTATCAAATGTTCTCTTATCAATCTTATGACGTAATAAAACAACTGAGTTATTAGATCTACCTCGTTGTGGATTGTCTTCCCACCAGTTACCAGCTTTACAATTTAACATTGCATCTGAATCAAGATCAAATAAACTAATCATTGCTGCTCTACGAATACCGCCAGCTAAAACTGCATCGGCAATATGGCATTGAATATCATGGCATTCAATATCCGTTAATTTAGATCTATCATCTTTCTCACGTAGTACAGCTTCTATCTTTACTAATGCAATTCTTAATGGCTCAGGCCCTGGTGCTTTACCTCCAGCCGTTATAAGTAAAGCTCCTTTAGGTCTTATATCAGAGAAATCAAATTCTATATGCGAAGTTAATCCGCCGGTATAGGATTTAAATAAAGCCTTAACCGCATCTGCCCAACCAATTATACTATCCTGAACAACATACTTTTTCTTACGATTGTAATTAGGTTTTCTGATTTCAGGAAGTTTCTCAATGTGGTGGTTCTGGACCGAATAACCCACTCCAGTCCCTCCAAGAAGAAGAAACATAGTCTCAGAAAAACTATGAATACTATCAACAGGTAGGAAAGCACAGTTATAAACACGAGCATTATTAAGCTCAATAGCTTTACCACCAAACTGTAAGCTTCGCATCGAAGGTAAAACTTTTTTAGTAAATACAAAATTCTTGTAAACTTGTTCAATTGATTCTTTCATTTTAGGGAACTTAGCAGTATGCATCTCCATGTTGCGCGTTACTAATTCATCCCAGGTTTCTCTTCTTTCTTTTTCCGGTAAATATTTAGCATACTTAGTGTATACTGTAATGTCACTTAATATTTGCTTGTCTAAGCTTAAACTCATATTTATATATTATTTTAATTATCTATTTCTAATGCAAAGTCTACAAATGGCAAGTACAAAACATGCGTCTTAAAATCAATCTCCTCGTATGTCCTAATACCAAACAGTATTCCAGGATATATACCTATAGAGAATGTCCATGTTTTTCCTTGTGGTTCTTCCGGTAATGGTGTTGGCACAACTTCTTTTTGTTTTTTTGTCATAATTAATAATTGTTATTGGTTAAATTTAATTCCTCTTGTTTGTTTAATATATCCTTATATTTTATTCTGCCTTTAATTTCAAATGACCATCTGATCCATTTATCAAATTGCCTTTCAGCATATTTTTTTCTTGCTAATCTTTTCTCTTCTTGAGAATTAACTTCACTGTCTCTAAACATTGATCTTGATTTTGCGGTTTATATAATGTTCTTTTGTCATTCATTAAGTGCATTAGATATTTAAACATTTTCCAGCGTAAAGGAAACGATTCATTAGCTCTGCCTTTTGTTTCAATAATAAAGTCTTCGCCAATAAAATCAGGTGTATACTTTATATTAAGAACTTTCTTATTACCTCTGTTTATAAAATCACCTTTACCATTTGACTGCTTTTCATAACAATCATTATTAAAATTAAAACTAGGCAGTAATTCAAATGATTCGTCCTCGTATCTAAATTCTATTTTAGCATCCTTTAAAGACTTATACATAAACTTTTCAAGGCCAGAAGCAAAGGTAATACCATTATATATTACCTTCTTTGCAACTACTGGACCTTTCTTTTTGGATCGCTTAATCATCTATTTCAATTGAATAAGAATTGTCAAAACCGTAACTCCAATTATAACGCGGGGAATCAATACCTAAAAACTTTTTTATATCAATATTATCCCCAAGACCAGGCTTCTGTTTCAAGTTCTTCTTGAATTTTTTTAAATCTTTCGGCAGTTTTTTTTTCTCTTCTACAATAAAAGCATCTATAACATCAATATCATTTAACTCTCGCAATAAAGCTTTTTCTTCTCGTAATGTTGTTATTTCTTCTTTTAATCGTTGAAGATATAATGTAGCATCCATTAATTCTTCTTGCAAATGATTAAGCCATTCAAATACATCAGAGCTATCATCACGTAATGTTTTGCCATACTTTGCAAATCCAACATCAGATCTATCTACAAACTTATTTACTACAGATTGTACAACTGGATCTCTAAATTCAATTTCTTGTTTTGTCATATTATAATGTTGTTTTAATGTGATTAGTTAATGATGGTGCTGTTGTACCTGCGTAATCTTGCTTAACAAATGTCCCGTTGACCATAGAGCCTTGTCGTGACTTAATAACATCATAAGCTGATACAACACACTCTTCTATTTTTAATCCTTCTAATGCGGCAAGATTAGTTAATACAACAACCATATCACCAATAGCATCAATTAATTCAGACTTATTGTTTTTAAGTATTGCTCTTGCTAATTCCCCAGACTCTTCTTGTAATTTTATATACTGCGTTTTTGTATCGCCAGCTGTATATATACCACGTCCAGCAGCCCAAGTTCTTATTAAATCATATACATTATCATGGTCGAAAGTTTCAGGATTAGTTGCAGTTGGAGCAGGTTGATGATACATTGCCGCTTTAATACTGTCACCATTTGGTTTATTTGTTTCTTCAAATAATACTTTATTATATACATAACATGCGGTATTGCGGTACATTGATTCTCTGACATTAGCCATTAATATTCTAACTAATTCAGGCGTTACAGTATATTTACCATAACTTGTTTCAAATGTATGCCCTAAATTATCCATTAAATAACCCTTTAATTTGTTTACAGGAACATTAAATGTTGTTGTTTGATCTGTTACGTTTGTGTACATAGTTTTATTTGATTTAAATTGATTAATAGGACTTTTTTTTGCGTCATCATAAGAGTTAAGATCTTTTTTATATCCAAACCATTCTTGCCAATGTTTTTCTTTACCCTCTATAAAATCTTTGTCATATGAAGATTCTAATATCTGAAATTCACCATCTTTGTAACCTTGTTGCAATATGACCCTTCTATAAATATTACGTGTCATTCCAACTTTTTTGCCTGGAATATGATATAAATAGTATAAATTCTTAGTTTTTTCCATATTTTTTTTTATTTATACAGCAACCGGAGCAGAAATAACCAATCCGTGCTTATAATTGTTAATTGTTAATATTCCGTTATTATATTCATAACTTGGTAAATCAAATGTTTCTTGCTCTAAATATTTTTTAACAGCACTTAAACTAGTATTGTAAACATGAGCATCCACAATTTGAATATCTAATCTACTAGGTTTATAATTAGTTTTTTCAGCTACATATATAAGTATCTGTGAAAATAAAGCAACATCATAAGGTATACCCAAGAATACATCACCAGATCTTTGGACAACAAACATATTTAGATTATCGCCTTCAACAAAGAATTGGAAATATAAATAACATGGAGGCAATTTCATATCTGCTAATTGAGCAGGATTCCATAAGCTTATAATGTGTCTACGACTGTCTGGATTGTCCATTATGTCATTTAATAGATTATGCATCTGATCTATGTTTTGATCATTAAAATTGCGCATTTGATACCCATACACAGGGCCTAGATCGCCATTAGCATCTGCCCAAGCGTCCCATATCTTTACGCCAGCATCTCTGAATCTTTGTATATTGGTTTCACCATTCATGAACCATTCAAATTCAGTTTTAAATGTTTTTTCAAACATCTTTCGTCCAGTTAATAATGGAAAGCCATCATTTAAATCAATACTCAAACCTGCATTGAATATAGAATAACACCCGACGCCTGTTCTGTCGTGACGTTCAGTTCCAAATGCAATGCATTGTTCAAGTATATTTTTATATTGTTCTTCGTATCTACTTGTTGATAGTTTATTTGGTGATAGCATATTTATCGTAATAGTATGTATAAAATTTATATAATTGTTTCCAGATTTCTACTTTTTTATATGTGTCAGGGCTTATACTTATTTTCTTATTTATTTCAACAAGTAAATGCCAGGTTGATGTTGTTGATGGCTTAGGCGATATATATATTCCATTGTTAATGCACCAAGAATAAGCTGATTGTTCTTGTTTGTTTGGTATATAATTACCCATATCTATTTGAGTTGTTTTTTTAAAACCACTACCCATTAAAATCTTTTTGCTTCTTCAAGTTCTAAAAGTCTTTCTATTAATATAGAATTATCTTTACCTTCTAGAAAATCGCCTTTAACAACCCATACGCCACCACCATCTAATTCTAATTTATATCTAGAACTTCTCCATGTAAAATATATACACCCTTTTTTATCTAAATCAATTTCAGTTATTTGTTTTGGATATGGCATACAATTAATTAAAGACTCTATTGCATTACCTTTACTTTCTATTTTTATCATAATATTTATTTTTGATTATACTTCCCAGGGTAATTTATCATCACTAATCAGGTTTGGATTATGTGGAACAAAACAACCAGAAGATAGATCCCATTTAAAATGACATTCAGCACCATTCTCACCTAGGTTTTGAAACTTACATTTTAATACCTTAACTTTAACAGTCTTCTCTTCATAGTTTCTATGAACTAATAACCCGTGATAAGATGCGTCATACCATTCGCCTCCGCCTTTAATGTTATACATTGTTGGTTCCTCAATATTACCTTTAGTGTCTTTATACATTTTAGTGGGGTGAGCAACAACAATAACTAATACATCATATTTCTTAGCAAAAATTTCTATTTGGCTTAAGTACTCTAATGTATAAACATTAACATCGCCAGAAGCATCTTGTGCTCTTACTTTATTAAATGGATCTATAACTAAACATTTAATACCTTTACGTTTAACTAGCTCAGCTCCCTTACGTAGTACAGACTCTAATGTGTACCGTTCCATGTCAATAAAGAAATAATTATCATTAACATGATCAGCAATCTGATTCCACTTATCAGTTTTAATATCTGCTACTGTAGGCATACCTTGCCATGTTTTACGCATTAACTTATGAGCATGTAAATATGTAGGCGTATTCTCAGGTGAAGCATAAGCAGTCTTCCAGCCATACTTCTCATTATAGCCTACAATCATTTGATCTACGAAATCAGACTTACCAGAAGACGGAATACCGGTAACAGTAATGAACTGACCAGTGTATGTAGAAAAAATACTATCAAAGTTATCCAAACCAATTTGGAAACCAGGTTTGAAACCGTTTCTGACAAAGTCTGTAATCTCATCTTCAATGTCTTTAAACGTAGTAACGTTTTCCAACGGCACAGGTTTTGATCTTGATATTCTTTGTGATAATGCTTCTTTTCCATACTTAATTAAATATTCATTAGCGTCTTTACAATCTTCAAATGATGCTAAATAACAAACTTCTGCACCTAATCTTCTAACTAATTCTGTTTGCAATGCTTGGCCAGCTACATCTGAATCAACTGCAATAATAATCTTTGACTTGTCATCAAAGTAATCAATACAATTATCTAAATATTCTAGATTATTAGATCCTATCGTTGCGCCGTTTGGCACTGATATTGCGTTTGTGATTCCCGCTTCATGCAATGCGAGCACATCCATTTCTCCCTCAACAATAATGCAATATTCAAAACCCACAATGCTGTTAATATTATAAAAAATCTTTTCAGCCCCTTTATATAATTTGAAGTTTTTTCTTGCGTCACGATATTTGATATTTATTAATTGGTCGCCAATGAAATAATTAAAGTGTAT
>Ga0209492_1000045_pt1 | contig 39231 bp, 1 predicted proteins | sample PPLLak12cMay2015_FD_187253 | JGI IMG/M metagenome (GOLD analysis project Ga0209492, IMG submission 187253) | Freshwater sediment microbial communities from Prairie Pothole Lake near Jamestown, North Dakota, USA - PPLs Lake P7 Core (1) Depth... | ecosystem: Environmental > Aquatic > Freshwater >... | reverse complement strand
TAATAATAATCGAAATGTCATGTTCGGAGCAGGTAAAACATATCGTATTACAGCGAGTTTAACGGTTCCGTCCAACTCAGTAATTAATCTTAATAACGCCACTCTTTTAACTAATGATGGTGTCACCGTGGCAACCTTCTTGAATGGTGATGGAACCTTTGTGTCATCAATTGGTCAAGTTTTTGATTTGGTTTCTGTCAGTAATATTATGATTATCAATGGTAAAATAGCCCAATGTATTTCAGGTATTAACTGTTATCAGTCAAATAATATACGATTCGATAATCTTGAGATTTACTGGTGTGGTGATGGTATCATAACATCTAGTTGTAATCGGCATGAACTGACTAATTTATATCTTCATGACAATCGCCGAACCTGTCTTAGTTTAACATCAATTGATACGTGCAAATACGACCATATTAAAATCTATAACCATGGTATTTGGGCAATTTATATCTATACCAGCGATCATAGTACTTTCACTAATGTTAATATTGACTATGATACGACTTATGAGACTTTTTATGGTGGTGCCACAGCGGGTGTCATGAACTTGGCCTACTTAAATAAGCAAGAAAGTCCATACAGTTGGGCATACGCTTATGGGCAAAAAACGGTTGAATATACAGCTTATCTGTTTGGCATTCTGAACACGGCCTTTACCAATTGTGAATGGTCTCATTCGGGTTTGATTACACGCTTTGTTAATTTGTCTCAGAATGAATTTAACCATTGTGAATTCAACTTATATTGGACCATGCCCGATAGTAACGGAACGGGAGTCTATGAAACGCTCCAACAGAAGTTGATTTGTTGTACCATATCAGGTTTATTGTTGGAAACATATACACCAGATGGTGCGCAATGGGATCTTCAATTGATCGGGTGTGATATTTCAGGTCAGATTTCCACACACAATATGAACAGTGGAACAGGTGTTTTCAAGGATTCGCGTCTATGGTTTGATGGATGTCGTTTCACTTGTCCAAATACTGCATGGGAACTGAGTCAGTTTGAGGGGGAGATTAAATGCGATAATTGTGATTTCTATTGTAATTCATCCGTTCCCCAGTATTGTTTGAAGTTTTACTTTGATGGTACACAACTGCAAGACCAAGCGACAATACGTTTGAACGATTGCCGTTTCAGGAATCCTAGTGCCAGTTATTACCCTTTAATCTTTGAAAACAATCAAGCCTTGACTTATTCTCCATTCATTTATGTTAATAACTGTCAATTTGTCAATGTCCATGGTAAAGCCATATCCAATACTCGGTCGAATGTCTTTTGTCTCAATATGGATTTTGAAGACAATTTCAACACTAATACAGGCGGTACTTTTACCTTTAGTAGTTGTGTCTACAGCGACCTGAGTATTATGCGCTATCCTCAATTAACCTCTACTAATTGGTGGGCAATCTCAAGTTTGTCCACTTCGGATCTTCTTAATTTAATGGCCCGTTCTCCTACTAATAATCTGCAGATTTTGGATATTGACCACGGCACCATTGTGGATAACCGTGACAACTATAGTGCCACCAATAGTCCACGGTTCCTGATTGCTGGTCATATTACTGCTCCGACCATGCTTTTAGATTATGTTGATGCTCATCCACGATCGTCTTTCCCATTGGTCAGTGGTGACCAGGTGTATCAGACACTGACCCCTGCTACCACTTTCTATCTGGCATCGATTGGAACCCTTGAATCAACCATCGGGTCATGCATGTGGTCTTTCTACAGTGGAGCAGGAACTAGTGGAACTCTGTTAGCATCTGGTAGTAGCACAGGTGGAACACAAGACATAGCGGTCTTTGAACACGTAGTACCAGTCACAGCGGGTCAAACATATACTATTTGGCTTCAGGTATCCGATAATTCCACTATTTTACGTACTACTAGTGGTGCTTATGGATCCAACGCGTTCTTTAAAAACGGTGCCGACCAAACCCCAATTGATTGGGCACTCTATGGATACGGAGCGGTCTCTGTAGACGTGTATCATATCTATGCTAGGGGCATTCAGAATACCGAAATTATTACCTCCTTGTTTGATCAATTAGATATGCCATTTACTGATGCAGGAAGTGGTGCTTATCCAACTGACGTCACAGAGGTAATGGTTATCTATGACAGTAATTCCTTAACTAGTCAGATGATTCGTGACCGTTTGCATATCACCGCCACTACCCAATCGGTCAGTACTTCCACAGGTGCGGTTGTGATTGATGGTGGAGTAGCTGTGGGTAACGGTTTAAATGTGGAAGGACGCACCACGATAAACGGTAATGCTTATTTTTATAGTGATACTGCTAATACCAGCTCAACCAGTGCACCAGTCTTTGGTGGGTCAGGTGATAATGGTAGTTATCGGTTCTATGATAATACTAGTTCATTTAATATGACAATGGGTTGGGACCCTGTTAATAGTTGGTGGGCACTTCAAAGTTCACGCCCTACGTTTGACAAGGCGGATATGTATCTTAATCCAGTCTATGATAATTCATATGGGCGAGTCTTTCTAGGTCGCGCTATTGTGGATGATGTCCTGCAAGTGGATAACATTGCGGAAAAAACACTAGGCAATGGAGTGGGGATTGAATCAGGGAGTAAGTTGGTTATCAATGATACTACAGATGCAACCGCATTTGGCACAGGAGCGGTTCAAGTTGCGGGTGGACTCAGTGTCGATAAAAGTATGTATATTCATGAGACGCTGAGAGTTGGTGTTAGTGATGGAGATAAAATAGTTTTGACCACAAGCGGAGGAGATGGCAGTAAAATCGCCCATAATAGTGGTTGGGAATTAGGATATTATACGGGTCAATCGGCGCAAAACCAAGGCGGTAGCCATCAGTTTTATATTTCATCATATTTAGGATATGATAATCCATTGTCGATTGATGCGACCACTGTCAGTATCAATAATACCACGGAATCCACCACTACCTCTACAGGTGCTCTGATAACCGCAGGAGGTATGGCCATTCCCAAGAATCTATCGGTTGGTGGGTGTCTGTCTACCTATGGTCTGGGTGCCTTGTATTATCGCGCCTATGATAACTATCAGGCCACCACCTTGACAACCAAAACAGCGACTGGTAAAATCTTGGCTTGTGGGACCACTGCAACGCTCAATTTAACCACCCCCACTTATGGTGGTCAGGCCACATATTATGCGCTTCGGATCATGGGTTGGATTCGCCCCTTATACACTGAATTATATACTTTTTATCTATCATCCACGGATGATAGTGCGGTTTTGTATATTAATCATCAATTGGTGGTCAAATCAACTAATGATAGTCAGAGTGGCACGATTAGCTTGATTGCCAACCAATGGGTACCGATTTATCTTGAGTGGATCAATGGCTCAGGTGCGGCACATTTACAAGTCTTATGGAGTAGTGCTTCACAGACCATAGAGGATCTACCCAATAGTCGTATGGCCTATCATCAACTAGATAATGCTCCCAGTGCTTTAGGGACATCGGTAGTTAACGGCATATTAACTGTGACAGCTACGGATGCCAGTACCAGTACCTCCACAGGATCTATCACTACCGTCGGAGGCGTGGGTGTGGGGAAGGACATCAGCGTTGGTGGAACGGTCAACATCGACCAGATTACACAATATACTGCTAGTAATGGTGTGGAAGTTGCCAATGGTAGTCAGTTGAAAGTTCATAATACCACGGATTCGGGGTCCTCTTTCAGTGGAGCATTCCAAGTGGATGGAGGCGCTTCTATTGCCAAACAACTATATGTCGGTGGAGCCACCACGTTTGCTGCCGCGGTCAATATTGCAGGTTCCATTAACAATAACAAAACCATTGTTGGGTTAGCTGCCAGTCATACTACTTTTATTGTCAGTTATCAAGAATCGATGAATGCGGACTATGCACGCGGAAGTACCTCGTTAACCGCCAATGTTGGTACATTTAGTGTCACCAATCAACGACTGGTTCTAGGCAGTGGAACGGGTAATTATGTTAGATATTCAGCGACAGATAATGCTAGTTTTACCAATCAAGGAACCATCCGATTCCACTTGAGACCAAATTATTCTGGAGCACCAGTCGATACTTCCTTTATGATCAATGTTGGAGCAATCGGTTCATATAATAATGCTTTATATATCTATCATGAAGCCACTACAGGTGCCTTGAAAATAGCCGCTTATGATTCAGTTGGTGATATTATTTTTAATAGCTCCATTGGTGTCTGGACACCGACTACAGGTACAGAATATGAGTTTGAATGGGATATTGATCTTAGTAATGGAGAAACCCGAGTTTTTATTGAAGGAGAGAAATTTGGAACCACACAAAACGCTACAGGAATTCGTACGGACACTGCCACAACCATTCAGGTGGGTGATTGGATTGTTCTGGGTGGTGGTGGTGCTAACTTTGGTATGCGTGATTTGGTCATTTATGACAATGTTCAACACACCGTTGATTTCAGCCCCGATGATTATATTCCAAACTTTACTTTCCAAAGCGCGATTACTACCCATGGTCTCAATGCCACAGGACCTGTCAATTTCAAATCATTGAGCGTGGATGGAGGTCAAGAATTGACTTTTATGGCGAAATACGTCAGTTCAACCGATGCTGATTATGGTTTAGGTAATACCGCAGTGGCCACAGCAGTCGGTGTCTCTATTTCGGGAGGTAAATTAGTGATTGCAGGTGGAACGGGTAATTATGTCCGTTATGTCGCGGCAGGTAACGCTGATTTTACGAATACATGTGCGGTTCGTTTCCGTCTGACACCAGCTTATTCAGGTACTCCATCGGCGACTGTGGGACTCTTTGGAATTGGTCAAACAGGGTCCACATGGAATCAAATCTATATGTATCATGCTTCATCGGATGGGATTATTACCTTGTTGAGTTATGATGCCACTGGAGTGGCGATTCATAATAATATCCAATTCAGTGATACTGCTTGGGCTCCTGTTGCAGGCAACGAATACGAACTCTTCCTAAACCTTGACCTGACCTTGGGTCAAACGCGGCTGTTTATTGATGGCGTTCAATATGGTACCACACTGACCCAGACTGGAGCTCGTGGGTCAAACGCTGGTGTTTTGCAATTCGGTGGTTATATTTATAGTCCAACTGAGGATGATGCCAATTTTGCGATCCGTGATGTGATGGTTTATAATAGTGTTCAAGAGACCGCCAACTATATCCCTGGTTATAATACAGAAATTATTTATACGACTCATTTATCAGGACCCATTAGAATTACAGGTGCCACAATCGTTACTAATACCACGGAGTCAACTTCGACCGCCAGTGGGTCAATTCATTCATTAGGAGGTATTGCCACTGGTAAAAACTTATATGTGGGTGGTGAAATCCATGTGGTTTCAACCACCGATTCCACCAGTACAGCGACGGGGTCTCAAGTCGTCTCTGGTGGAGTTGGAATCGGTGGGAATCTGAATGTAGGTGGCATCACCAGTCTGATTACCACGACTCCCAACCAGTTAACGGTGGGTTATGATAATACTAATAAGGTGACCTTTAATGTCTCCAGTGGAGGCGACTTAAGCATTGATGCTAGTGGTAATGATGTTAATTTTGTCAATACGGATGCCGTCCACATTAATAGTACGGTTGCCTCCACCAGTACTTCCACTGGAGCCTTAGTTGTGAGTGGTGGAATTGCTGTTGATAGTAATATCACTATCAATGATTGGGTCGATCATCAGCAACAAACAGGTGACTCTTATTATAAAAACAAGAAATCTGATGTCGATGGGTTGTATTATCGGACCTACTATAACGCTACATATGATGCCTTAACCGTTGAAAGAGGCGCTAATGTGACCAACGAAAACCTAAGAATCAATCTGACTACTAATTCCGCGTCAACATCCACGGGTGGAGTGGTGGTCACTGGTGGTGTGGCAGTTGCCAAAACACTCCGTGTTGGTGAGCACATCTATGTCACCAGTGATGTGCATGCAGCCACATTGGAAGCCACCGCCACCACCGACTCAACCAGTACATCATCTGGTGCCATCTTATCGGCAGGAGGCTTGGCCGTAGCGGTAGCTAAACAAATTCACATTGGTGGTGTTGCCTATATGGAGTCGACTGTTGATTCCACCTCATCTTCAACTGGAGCTCATATGGTCACAGGAGGACTGGGTATCGGGGGTCAACTACATGTTGGTGGTGTGGTCACCATGGAATCCACCATTGAATCGACATCTGTGACAACGGGAAGCAACGTGATCATCGGTGGTCTAGGAGTCGGTAAGGATCTGTATGTGGGTGGTGATGTTCATCTAGTCTCTACCATCGATTCGACTTCAGTCACCACAGGGGCTCAGGTTATCACAGGAGGTTTGGGAGTATCCAAACAAATCCATATTGGTGGTGTTGCTAATATGGACTCAACTATTGATTCTACATCTACTACCACAGGAGCTGGCATTGTCCTGGGTGGTCTGGCAGTCGCTAGACAAGCTCATTTGGGTGGAATTGCGCATATGGATTCAACGGTTGATTCCACTTCCACTTCCACTGGAGCCCAAGTAATCATAGGAGGCTTGGGAATTGGTCAACAGATGCACGTGGCGGGGATTGCACACATGGAATCAACCACGGAGTCCACATCTTTAACCAGTGGGGCACAGGTCATCACTGGAGGTTTGGCAGTCGGTAAGAACGTCAACATCGGTGGTAATCTGATGGATATTCAAAGCACAATACTGGGTGGTGCCAATGCAGCAGTGACATTTATTGCCTCATATACTCACTATATGAGCAATACGGTGTATGGTATCAATCTATCTGCTGATTATGGGTTAGGTAATACGGGATATGTCTTCGCCTCTGGTGCTAGTAATACTACAGGTTACTTAACGTTACCAGGAGCAGGTAATTTTATCAGATATTCAGCGGTTGGTAATGCTGATTTCACCGCGACAGGAACCATTAAGTTTAAACTGACACCGAATTATTCAGGCACACCTTCATCGGTTAGCTCTGGGTTGATTAATATTGGAACGTCTAGTAGCCTGGTCAATTTAATTTGGTTGTATCATGACGTCACTGGTGGACATCTGCGCTTGAGGGTCTATAATTCCAGCGGTACCGTGATTATCAATAGCGTGTCTTTCGGAGTGTGGACTCCCACGGGCGCTACGGAGTATGAGTTTGAATTGGACATGGACTTGACAGGAGGAGCCACACGACTGTTTATTAATGGAACACAATTTGGCAGCACTATTACCAGTACTGGAACCAGAACATCTGCTGTTACGGTTCTACAAATGGGTGATTACATTGGCGACGGTGGAGGTAATAACGGGTCTAACTATAAAATGCGCGAACTGGTTATTTATAATACGGTTCAACATACCATGAATTATCAGGCAGGTTATTCTTTACACAATCCCTTAACCACTTATGGAACCACTAATCTAGATGGAACCTTGAATGTGACGGGTCAGTCAGTCATGACGGCAGGTAAGGCCAATACTTCATCACTAGTTGATGTGTTTGGCGATGCCAGTGGTAATGGTAATTTCATGTCAACTGATATTAACCAGCAATATGTCTTAGGTTCTGGTTGGGACCCGACCAATAATTGGTGGACTTTACAGAGCGTTGAACCAGGTATTTCTGTCAGAGATGTTGCCATTAATCCAGCTCATAGTGGAGATACTGGACGGGTAGTCATAGGGCGACTCCATGTCACCAATGACATTAAGAATTATGGTACAGTGTATACTAATAACCTAGCCGAATATACACTTAATAATGGTGTGGAAATCGTCAGCGGTAGCAAATTGTTAGTTAATGATACTACCGATTCAGGTGCTCTGGGCACAGGTAGTTTCCAAATCAGTGGAGGGGCTTCCATTGCCAAACAACTGTATGTGGGTGGCACGTCGACTTTAAGTGGACCGAATAGTATCACTGGGTTATTCACAATTGATAATAGCTTAGTGGACCATCAAACCATGGTCGGATTAGACGCCAGTCACACCACCTTCATTGCCAGTTATAATGACTCTATTAACGCCGATTATGGGCGCGGATCCTTGGTACCCACTGCCACCAATGGCAATGTGACCTTGACTAATGGACGATTGGTCTTGGGAGCAGGAGCCAATAACTATATCCGTTATTCAGCCGTCGATAATGCGTCCTTTACCCAGCAAGGCACTATCCGTTTTAAATATACACCTAATTATAGTGGAGTCCCTGCAACCAATGCGGTGATACTTAACATTGGTACTCCAATTGGTACGACCAATGCAGTGTGGATTTATCACTCCTCTAATTCACCTCTAGTAATAACTATTCCAGGGATGTTGGATGATGTAAGTTTAGCACCTTGGTTTCCTGTCGCTGGAACTGAATATATTTTTGAGTGGAACATTGATATTAGTAATGGTGCCACGAGATTATTTGTGAATGGTAATCAAATAGGAGCCACGCAAACCGCAAAAGGAATCAGAGTCAACACATCCACGACGATTCAAGTGGGTAGTTGGATTGGTAGTAGTGGGGAATATAGTAACTTCTCCATTCGCGACCTCCAAATCTTTGATACAGTCCAGCATACCACCAATTACAACCCAAGCAGCTATGCACCAGATTACACGCTTCAAAATGCCTTAACCACTTATGGGCTCAACGCTTATGGGCCGACATCACTAGACTCCCTGACGGTCAAGGGGCAGCAAGAAGTCACATTTATGGCCAGTTATGCCAACTCAACCACCAGCTTCAATGCAGACTACGGATTGGGTAGTGTCGTCGCAACGACCGTAGGAAGTGTCTCACTTAGTGGTGGCAAATTGGTTTTAGGAAACAACAATAATAGTTATATCAACTATTCTGGCACAGGAAATGCGGATTTTACACAAACAGGAACCATTCGTTTTAAATATACACCTGCTTATTCTGGAGCACCTTCTGTTAATAATGTTGCAATAGTCATGCTAGGAGCTCTTGTTTTGAATAATCAAATCTTCATCCAACATCAACCCACCACTGCTTATATCGCTATACGTTGTTACAACTCATCAGGGACTGAGATATTTAATACTAGTTTTGGTGCCTGGTCTCCAACTTCTGGAACCGAGTATGAAATGGAATTGAATATTGATGTTACATTAGGCGCAACAAGATTATTTATTGATGGAACACAATTTGGTAGTACCCAAACTGGTACAGGAACTAGAACAGCAATAACGTTCATTCAATTTGGCCCTACTAGTAGTTTTGGAGCATTATGGACTGCTAACTTCTCTATCCGAGACCTAATTATTTACAATACAGTCCAGCATACTGCTAATTACACCCCTGGTTATTCCTCCGATAGCATCTACACCACTTACTTAGGTGGTCCCATTAAAGTCTCTGGACAGACCATCTTCAGTAATACACTCACTATGACTAATACCACCGATTCTACGAGTACCTCTACAGGAGCCATTGTCTTTAATGGTGGTCTGGGTGTGGCCAAGAACCTGTATGTGGGTCAGGACATAGTGGCCCATCAACGTGTCTTGGTTGATAATGGTGGAGCTGGAACGATTGGGCCCATAGCCAGTTATACTGGTGGTCAATCAACCCTTGGTGCGAACGGTTTACCATTATACATCGATACTGATTCTAGTCTTAATGTCGTAAATACCATCGACAGTACTAGTACTAGTACAGGAAGTACCGTCATCCTTGGGGGCATAGCCGTAGCTAAAGACCTATCTGTCGGCGCAACCACTAAGATGGACACCATTGCCCAATATACTGCCAGTAATGGTGTAGAAATCGCCTCTGGTAGTAAACTATTGGTCTTAAATACAACTGATTCAGGTGCCCCTGCCACAGGTGCTTTCCAAACGGAAGGAGGCATCTCTATTGCTAAACAATTATACTTGGCTGGAACGCCAACCTTACAAGGACCCATTCACATGTCTAACTCACTAGTAGACCACCAAAGCATGGTGGGATTGGATGCCAGTCACACCACTTTCATCGCCAGTTACAATGATTCAATGACAGCAGACTACGCTAAGGGTAGTACGGCGGTCACTGCAACCTCTGGTAGTGTGACCTTAAGTAATGGAAAATTGGTCTTAGGTACAGGTCTAGGTAACCATGTCAGGTATTCTGCCACAGGTAATCAATTTACTAATCAAGGTACGGTTCGTTTCAAATATACTCCAAATTATGCCACTCCATATGGTAACGCGAATGTCATCTTTAATATAGGAATCCCTGGAACCATTAATGATGCTATCTGGATTTTTCATAATCTTGCAGGGTTATACATATGTGTGACGGACGTCAGTGGAACCTATATTATTAATAATATCCTTTTGGGTGTTTGGGGTTTTAAACAGTATCAAGAATATCTTTTTGAATGGAATATTGATGTAACTAACGGAGCAACTCGGTTATTTATAGATGGTATTCAATTTGGTAATACACTGACATCCACTGGTATTCGTACGGCTACGGCCACAACAATCCAAGTGGGTGATTATATTGCAGATAATGGCCGCAATAGTAACTTCTCCATCCGCGATCTGCAAATTTTCGATCGCGTTATCCACACTACCGATTACAATCCCGCAAGCTATGCACCAGATTACACTCTTCAAAATGCGGTCACTACCTATGGCCTCAACGCCTATGGACCCACTAACCTAGGTTCCCTGACCGTCAAGGGACAACAAGAGGTGACCTTTATGGCTAGTTACGCCACTAGCGTTAATGCGGATTATGGACTGGGTACCTTAAAGGGTACCACGACTGGAACAGTTAGTATTTCACTGGGTAAAATAACTTTTGGAAGTGGATTCAACAATTATGTTCGCTATTCAGCCGCAGGTAATGCTGATTTTACACAGAGTGGAACCATACGGTTCCAATATACACCAACTTACTCTGGAACGCCATCATCTACGGTTGGAATCATCGGTATCGGACAAACAGGAAATCATAACAATGAACTTTTTCTGTCCCATAGAAATACTGGAACCATCAATTTATTAGTATTTAACGCAGCTGGTGCTAGTATTATTAATCTAGTATCATTCGGTTCTTGGTCTCCAACCTCGGGCACACAATATGAGTTTAGTTTAAATGTTGATTTGACCGCTGGAGCAACCAGATTGTTTATTAATGGAGTTCAATTTGGAGGTACCTTGACATCAATTGGAACTAGGGCAGAGACCGCATCGGTGGTTCAAATTGGTGCTTATATATTCGCCCCGACGACGGATACGTCTAATTTCTCCATGCGCGACCTGATCATCTACAATACGGTTCAGCATACCGCCAATTATGTCCCTGGCTATTCCACTGACAGCATCTACACCACCCACTTAGCGGGACCCACTAAAGTCTCAGGCCAGACTACCTTCAGTAATACCATCACAGTCACCAATACCACCAATGCCACCAGTACTTCTACAGGAGGTCTGATCATCGCTGGTGGTTTAGCCACCACTAATGATGTGTTTGTGGGAGCAGATGTTACCATTTCGGGCAGTTCCTATAATGCTCTGGTCTATACTCCAGAGAGATTTGGAGCCGTCGGTAATAATACCACAGATGATTCAACCGCTATTAACTCTCTCATTACAGCGGCCAGTAACAATCAAATCACAGGACGACGTGAATTTGGAGGACAATATTACTGTTCTACCATTACTGACACCAAAGGTGCCCAGTTTGATGATAATATGCAAATCGCAGTCGGTGCTACTCATCGTCTTCATAACACTTATGCTTATAAGCAACCAATTTTTGGAACCGAAACCCTATACGGTTTAACTAAGCAAATGTATAGTGGTAATAACGTGACCTTCTTATTCTCGGGTGATAGCATCACAGAAGGGTATGGATTGGATAATTCCTACAGTATTGACCAAGAGTTTCTCAATATGTGCGTTTTTAAGGGACTCAATAACGTCTCCGTTGTCAACCGAGGACACTCCACTAAGAAAGCCACTGATTGGGATACTACCTATGTGGCCAGCGATATTGCTGAAAGCCCAGACGTCTTTGTCTTGCGCTGGGGTACCAATGATGCCAATACAGGAGTGGGGACGCTACAAGATAGACTGGCCGTCTGTATTACCGCCATGCGCAGCGGGTTAGCCAAAATTAGAACCACTTTCCCGATTAGCAGCGGTGTTAGTATTGTTTTGATGACACCCAGTAGTGGTTGGACCTCGCTGACGGGTCTCAATGAATACTTCTTGGAGGAAGCACAAAAAGCATACCGTAGAATGGCAGTTGATTACCAATGCTGTTTCATTGATACCTACGGACTATGGCAAAACGCTTTAGATGGACAAAATCTGTGGTTAGACAACAGCTATCTGCACCCTAATAACACCCTCAATATTCGTTTTGGTAGTGTTATCTTTGATACCTGCTTCCCGTCTCACTTATTATTGTCATTAACTGATTACAAATATAAACAGGATCTGACCATCGAAGTTCCAACAGGTGCCGTCTTATACCTATCAGGACGACAAACAGATGCAGATTTTAGCTTATCAGCACCGCAACATATGATGAAACCGTATGATGTGATAGGCACCAAATCGGTCTTAACCATTAATAGCAACCGTTTACAACTTCAAGGTGGTGAATATGTTCAATATATGTCAGGACAGGCTGTTGATGGAGGACAAACAGGGACAGTTAGGTGTATCTTAACCACTTCATATAGTGGAACCCCATCCAATAATAGCTATTGGTTCTGGTTAGGTAATACCTCAAGTGATTGGTTCGGTCATACATCAAATTATAATAATCTGATAGATATTGGACATAACAACGCAGCAGCTTCAGGTAAATTAGGTGTAACTATCAGGAATTCAAGTGGTAGTATTATTTTCAGTGGTTTTTTTAGTGCCAGTACTTGGAACCCAATCGCAGGAACGCCTTATGAAATTGAATTTAATTGGGACCTAACCAGTGGAGCCACCCGTCTATTTATTGATGGAACACAATTTGGCAGCACCTTGACACAAACAGGAACCAGAACCCCCGCCAACTATTTCGGTTTAGGATCCGACGCCAACACACAAACCATCTATCTTGACCACATTACTGTCTATCAGACACCAATCCATATCGCCAATTACACACCCCGCGCGGTCTCTCAAACCGTCATTCGGGAAGATGGTATCACCACCCATACGGGTAACTTTAGTGGTGTGGTCACCATTACTAATACTACCGCCTCCACCACCACTTCCAGTGGCGCTCTAGTCGTCACGGGAGGTCTTGCGGCAGCGGGTGATGTACATACAGGAGCATCAATTGTCATCAATAATGGGGCACAGCATACGACACTTAACTGTGATGCCAGTGGTGATTTTAGCATTGATGCCAACGGTAATGATATTTCTTTTGCCAGCACAGATGTGGTTCACATCTTGTCCACCATTGAATCCACTAATACCTCAACAGGTGGTCTCTTAGTCAGTGGTGGTGTTGCTGTCGCCAAAGACATCAATATCGGGGAAACAGCCTATATCGACACTATTGCCGAATTAACCGCCAGTCATGGTGTGGAAATTGCCAGTGGTAGTAAACTGGTGGTCCTTGACACTACCGACTCAGGTGCTGTGGACACGGGTGCTTTCCAAGTATCTGGAGGTGCCTCGATTGCCAAACAACTATACGTGGGTGGAGCTACTACCTTAGTGGGAGCCACATCCATACCTAATACCTTAGTGGACCACCAAACCATGGTCGGATTAGACGCCAGTCACACTACTTTTATCGCCAGTTACAAGGACTCACTGACCGCTGATTATGCCAGAGGTAGCACGGCAGTCACGGCCACAGCAGGTACACTGGCCTTAACTAATGGTAAATTAGTGCTTGGTAGTGGCACAGGCAATTATGTTAGTTATTCTGCCACTAACAACGCCAGCTTTACACAATTGGGAACCATTCGCTTTAAGGTAACACCTAATTATATTCCCACTCCAGTCGTGGGGCAAATGGTTGGACTTATATCGGTGGGTAACAGTGGTAATAATAGCAATGCCGTTCAGTTGTATTATGGGTATCAAGATAAGAGTCAAGTTGATTTTTATCAATCACACAGTAGGTACAACTTTGCGGTCTCGCCACTCAATACGGGCGATGAAGTGTACCAGATATTAAACATATCATCGACTTTTTATTTGACACGGATAGAAAACGTTGTTGGATCCGTTAGTTCTGGAGCTGGCACGTGGAATTTATATAATGGAGCTGGAATTGGGGGGACCTTACTTGGTTCAGGTAATTTTGCGTCAGGTAGTTTTATAGTGTCTGAAACTACCCCAGTCACATTAATCACACCAGGTACATATACCCTATGGTTAAAAACTACAAATAATTCAACAACATTACAAGCCATTGTTCGTGCTTGGTTTCCATCAAACTCATTGTATTATAACAATGTCTTACAATCTGGTGATAATTTATCCTTAAAACTATATGGTTTGACCAATGGTTTGTATCTATCAGTGTATAATTCATCTGGTAGCGTGATGATTGATAGTTCATTTGGTGATTGGCGTCCAATTATTGGAAATGAGTATGAAATCGAATTAGATATGAATATTAGTAGTGGTGCAACTCGGTTGTTTGTAGATGGTACTCAATTTGGAGCCACTCTAACAAGCACGGGCATTCGGACGAGCGTATCAACCAGTCTACAGGTTGGTTCTCTGTTGCAAAATATCACATACAGTGACTTCTCCATCCGAGACCTGGAAATCTTTGACAATGTTCAGCACACTACGGATTACAATCCGAGCACCTCCACATATGCCCCAGACTACACCCTACAGGATGCCGTCACCACTTATGGGCTCAACGCCTATGGACCCAGTAACCTAGACTCCATAACCGTTAAAGGACAACAAGAGGTGACCTTTATGGCTAGTTACGCCACCACTACTACGGCCGATTATGGATTAGGTAGCACCGCGGTCACGGCCACAGCAGGCACCGTGGCGGTTACTAACGGGTATCTGACATTTGGGGCATCGGCTGGTCAGTATGTCAGATATAGCGCGGTTGGTAACGCAGCTATGACACAACGTGGAACGATTCGGTTCCAGTTGGTTCCCAATTATTCAGGTTACCCAACAACACGGCAAGCATTTGTTAATATCGGTAATCCAGGGTCATACGCCAATTGTATTGAAGTTTTTCAAGAAATAGATGGCAGACTATCGACGATAATCGATAATTCCAGTAGCACTGGTATTGTGGTAGCTTATTGGGGATACTGGAGCCCAACCACAGGCACCGAGTATGAGATTGAGTTAAATTGGGATATAACAGATGGATTCACACGATTGTTTATTAACGGCACACAGTTGGGAGTCACTAATACAGGAAAAGGAACTCGTACCACCCCAACCACCATTCAAATTGGTTCTGATGTCGTATCAAGTGCTTTATATACGACTGCCAAAATACGTAACGTAATCATCTTTAATACGGTTCAGCATACGACCAATTACACCCCAACCAGTTATACACCTGATAGCATCTACACCACACAATTGGCAGGACCCGTCAAGGTCTCAGGACAGACCATTTTCACTACCACGACTAACTCCACGAGTACCTCAACAGGTGCAGTAGTGTTTTCTGGTGGTATTGGCACAGCCGCAGGTGATGTAACAATCGGTGGGACTATCAAGGCCTATGGCGATGGTGGGTTGTACTACAAAGCCTATGATAACTATAATATCGGTGGGAGCGTCTTACCATGGAATCTGGCCACTGGACGGATCCTACAATGCGGAATCACCAATACATTATATCTGACCACTCCCTCCTATGGAGGACAAACCACTTATGTCGCGTTAAGATTGATGGGTTGGATTAAGCCTTTATACACTGAAACATATACTTTTGAATTGACAGGTGATGACAGTGCCATTTTATTTATTGATAATCAAGAAGTAGTCAGGAGTTTCTATCCCTCAACAATAAACACGGGCACCATCGCCCTAACCGCAAACCGTTGGGTACCCATTTATGTGGAATGGTTAAATGTTGGTAATCCTTCAAGTTTAAGGGTTCAATGGCAAAGCACTTCACAAGCCAAACAAGATATTCCCGCTGCTAATATGCGATACAACCAATTGGATAATGCGCCCAGTGTTCTGGGTACCTCAATTGTTAACGGTATTATGACGGTCTCCCGAACCGATGACTCCACCAGCACCAGCACTGGTGCCATTGTGACCACAGGAGGTCTCGGGATTGCTAAGACCCTAACCGTCGGTGGAGTCACGAAAGTCATAGACACCACTGATTCGACCACCACTACCACAGGTGCTGTAGTAGTCAGTGGAGGATTAGCAGTGGCCAAGCAATTACGCACAGGTGGACAAATTACCTCTACTACAGCAGGTGATAATATTACCACCATCACGGGAGGCACTGCCAATAATATCGGTGTCCACTTATTGGAAACTGGTGGTGATAACGGTGGGAAAATCTATTATGCAGGTGGTAGTGGTGGTGTTGGTGATAGTGCTACTCATATTATTTCCAGATACGGTGGTGTTGATTACGGGGGTATCAGTGTCTCACGAACCGCAACCACTATTGAACAAACAGAACAATCAACCAACACCAGCACGGGTGGTCTCTTAGTCTCAGGTGGCATGGGTATTGCGACAGGCAAAAACCTGAGTGTGGGTGGAACCACCAAAATGGACACCATTGCCGAAAATACAGCCAGCCATGGCGTGGAATTCGCCAGTGGTAGCAAACTGTTAGTTCTAGACACCACTGATTCAGGTGCCCTTGACACAGGAGCTTTCCAAGTGGATGGAGGCGCCTCGATTGCCAAACAACTATACGTGGGTGGAGCTACCACCTTAGTAGGACCCACATCCATACCCAATACTTTAGTGGATCACCAAACCATGGTCGGATTGGATGCCAGTCATACCACCTTCATTGCCAGTTATGGTGATTCAATGACCGCTGATTATGGCCGTGGTAGCACTGCAGTCACTGCAACCTCTGGTAGTGTGGCCTTAACCAATGGACGATTAGTGTTGGGAAGTGGATCTAATAATTATATCAGATATTCGGCTTCGAATAATGCCAGTTTCACACAACAAGGTACAATTCGTTTTAAGATAACACCAAATTATTCAGGAATACCAGTTGCTAATTCTGGTTTTGTTAATGTTGGGATAGCAAGCTCATATGTTAATTTAATTAGTATAATTCATTTAACGACAACTGGAAATATACAATTACTAATATTTAATTCAAGTGGTGTTGGTATTATTGGTGAATCAATAGGAGTTTGGTTGCCAAAATCAGGAACAGAATATGAATTTGATTTTAATTTAGATATTAGCAATGGAGCAACACGATTATTTATAAATGGAAAACAATTTGGAAGTACTTTAACACAAACAGGAATTAGAACCAATACATCAGGAACAATTCAAATTGGTGATTGGTTGTATAGTACAGGAGCTTATTCCAATTTCTCCATACGCGATCTCCAAATCTTTGACAACGTACAGCACACCACCGATTACAACCCAAGCACCTACACCCCAGATTACACGCTTCAAGATGCTGTCACCACTTATGGGCTCAACGCCTATGGACCCACCAATCTGGATTCCCTGACCGTCAAAGGGCAACAAGAAGTTACCTTTATGGCCAGTTATGCTAGCTCCACCAGTTCCATCAATGCGGATTACGGGCTCGGATCCATCACACCCACTGCCACCGCAGGCAGCGTGACCATTGGTCTAGCAGGAACCGCCAATTCATCATTTATTGCCACATATAATTCCGTCTTAACGGCCGACTATGGACTAGGAAGCACCGCAGTCACCTCAAGCGCAGGCAGTGTGGCCGTTACCAATGGTAAATTGGTTTTAGGCTCAGGCACAGGTAATTATGTCCAGTATGCGGCCGCAAACAATGCAGATTTTACCCAGACAGGTGCCATTAAGTTTAAGATTACACCAGCTTATTCAGGTGCTCCTGTGATTAGAAACGGTATTATTGGTATTGGGACAGCTGGTTATACTCCTAATTATGTATATTTGTGTCATGATCCGACTACTGGACCCATTAACATTTATTTGTATAATAGTTCAGGAGTCGCGATCCTGGCTAATGTCACGATTGGAACATGGACCCCTACCGCGAGCACCGAATATGAGTTTGAATTGAACATCGATGTTACTACAGGAGCCACACGGTTATTTATTAATGGAACGCAATTAGGAAGTACATTAACTCAGACAGGAACTCGTACAACGGCCAATCTAAACACATTACAAATCGGAGGTGCTATTTTTATACCGACTGCAGATGGTGCCAATTTCTCAATGCGTGACCTCCAAATCTTTAATACCGTTGTCCACACGGCTAATTACACCTCAGGTTATGTTTTACAAAATTTAAATGTCAATGCCTTAGTCTTCAGTGGACTCAACACCACTGGCAATTATGTCCGTTATGCTGCCACAGACAATGCAGATTTTACACAAACAGGTGCAATTCGCTTTAAGGTAACTCCCAATTACTCAGGCACACCAACCGTAACAATTGGTTTGATTGGGATAGGACAGACTGGTAGTCTTATCAATACATTATATTTATGGCATAATAGTACTTCTGGTAATTTGTCATTATTAGTATATAATTCAAGTGGAGCTGCTATTATCAATAACATTGTACTAGGCGTTTGGGCTCCTGTCTCGGGAACCGAATATGAGTTCAGTTTCAATATGGATTTGACTGTTGGAGCCACCCGACTTTTTATTAATGGAACACAATTTGGAAGTACCATCACATCCACTGGAACCAGAACATCTACTGCATCAGTTATACAACTAGGGGATTTTGTTTATAATCCTGGACAGGATGCGGCTAATTTCTCGATCCGTGACATAATTATTTACAATACGGTCCAGCATACCGCCAACTACATAGGGGGGTACACCACCGAAAGCATCTACACCACCCACATAGATGGACCACTTAAGGTCAGTGGTCAGACCACCTTCAGTAATAGGGTTGCCATGACTGACACCACGGATAGTTATAGTATCAGCATAGGAGCCGTCTTGCTCAGCGGTGGACTCAGTGTGGCCAAAGATTTTATCCAATCAACGGCCGATGATAACACCTTTTACCACAATAGTGGTTTCCGCATTGTGGGGACCAGTGGCCTTTCATATCTACAACCTGCCAATAACGCACGCACGACCAATGACTGGGATGATATTATGATCTCAGCGTATGGTTCAACCACCCCAGTCTATGGTTTATATCAAACGCAGTTGAGTATTAACCCAACCACCCAATCCACTAATACCACGACTGGTGCGTTAGTGGTTAGTGGTGGAGTGGCTATCGGTAAAAACCTCTCCGTGGGTGGCACCAGCCAAGCGGACACCATTGCCGAATATACTGCCAGTAATGGCGTCAATGTTGCCTCAGGTAGCAAATTACTAGTCAAAAATACCACTGATTCAGGTGCCCCCGCCACAGGTGCCTTCCAAACCGATGGTGGTGTCGCCATCGCCAAACAGCTATATGTGGGTGGAGCTATCACCCTGGTGGGACCTACTACGGTCACAGGACCAGTGACACTTGATAATACCTTAGTGGACCATCAAACCATGGTGGGATTAGATGCCAGTCACACCACCTTCATCGCCAGTTACGCCGACTCATTAACTGCCGACTATGCCAGAGGTAGCACCGCAGTCACCGCCACAGCAGGCAGTGTAGCCTTAACTAATGGCCGATTGGTGCTGGGAACTGGTACTGGCAATTACATTACCTATTCAGCTACCAATAACGCCACCTTTACTCAGCAAGGAACTGTCAGGTTCAAACTGACGCCCGCTTATTCCTCGTCATATGTTAATGGTTCAATTCCTTTCAATATCGGAACTGTGGGTAGTCATAATAACGAAATTACTTTATATCATGCAACAACTGCAATGGGTGGACTCATGGGTTTAAATATCTATAATTCTACAGGAACTGCGATTATATTGAACGTTAGCCTGGGTGTTTGGGTTCCAGTTGCTGGTACTGAATATCTGTTTGAATTAAATGTGGATATTAGTAATGGAGCTACACGTTTATTTATTGATGGAACGCAATTTGGAGCCACACAAACCGCTACAGGAATCAGAACCGCGACCGCACCCACCATCCAAATTGGTGATTATATTCATAGTAGTGGTAGTTGGGGAGGCAACTTCTCCATGCGTGACTTCCAAATCTTTGACAATGTCCAGCACACCACCAATTACAACCCTAGCAGTTATCCCTCAGACTATACCTTACAATCGGCGGTCACCACCTATGGGCTCAACGCCTATGGGCCCACCAATATGGATTCCCTGACCGTTAAAGGGCAACAAGAAGTCACATTTATGGCTAGTTATGCCACCACCCTGACCGCCGACTATGGACTCGGAACACTGGCGCCCACCGCATCGGCAGGCAGTGTGTCCATTACCAATGGCAAATTAGTCTTAGGCTCAGGTACAGGTAATTATGTCCGTTATGCGGCCGCAGGTAATGCAGATTTTACCCAGACAGGTGCCATTAAGTTTAAGATTACACCAAATTATAGTAGTTCACCATCAGCACAACAAGGAATTATTAATTTTGGTAATGTTGGTAGTTATGTTAATATGATTATATTATATCACAATACAGATGGAAATATAATTTTAACTGTAGATAATTCTTCAGCTGTTCATATTATCAATAATTCATCATTTGGAGTATGGTTACCAACAGCAGGTACTGAATATGAAATTGAATTAAATATTGACATAACAACTGGTGCAACAAGATTATTTATTGATGGTATACAATTAGGAGCAACAAAAGCACAAACAGGAACAAGAACCAATACAGCAACAACTATACAAATTGGTGCTTATATTGTAACTGGTCTTCTTGAAGCAAACTTCTCAATGCGCGACCTAATCATTTACAATACGGTTCAACATACCGCCAATTACACCCCTGGCTATACCACCGAGAGTATCTATACCACTCACATAGATGGACCCATTAAGGTCTCTGGACAGACCACTTTCAGTAATACCCTGACATTGACCAATACTACCCAGTCCACTAGTACCTCCTCTGGAGCCCTAGTCCTAAGTGGTGGATTAGGTGTGGCCAAAGATTTATCACTAGGTGGAAGCATCAAGGCCTATGGTGATGGCGGGTTGTACTACAAGGCCTATGACAACTATAATATCGGCAATAGTGTCTTACCATGGAATCTGGCCACGGGACGCATCTTGGATTGTGGTATCACCAGCACATTGTACCTGACAAACCCAGTCTATGGAGGTCAAAGCGATTATATCGCCGTTAGAATTATGGGTTGGATTAAGCCCTTATATACTGAAACCTACACCTTTGAATTAACCAGCACCAATGATAGTGCCATCTTATTCATTGATAACCAAGAAGTAATTCGTAGTTTCGGTACGACAACCACTGGCACCATCGCTTTAACCGCTAACCGTTGGGTGGCTATTTACGTGGAGTGGATGAATGTGACGGGCGCATCACTATTACGAGTCCAATGGAGTAGCACTTCTCAGGCTAAACAAGACATCCCTGCCGCTAATATGCGATACAACCAACTGGATAATGCACCCAGCGTCTTAGGCACATCCATCGTCAATGGTATCTTAACGGCCACCCGAACTGATGTTTCCTCTAGTACCAGCACAGGAACCGTGGTGATTAAAGGAGGATTGGGTCTCAGTGGTACCATTAGTGCCTATGGGGATGGTGGTATCTACTACAAGGCCTATGACAACTATAATATCGGGGGGGGCGTCTTACCATGGAATCTGGCCACTGGACGTATCCTACAATGCGGAATCACCAATACATTATATCTGACCAATCCCTCCTATGGAGGACAAACCACTTATGTCGCGTTAAGATTGATGGGTTGGATTAAGCCTTTATACACTGAAACATATACTTTTGAATTGGCAGGTGATGACACTGCCATTTTATTTATTGATAATCAAGAAGTAGTCAGGAGTTTCTATCCCTCAACAAACACTGGGACCATTGCCTTAACAGCTAACCGTTGGGTACCCATTTATGTGGAGTGGTTGAATGGTGGTGGTCCTTTAAGTTTAAGGGTTCAATGGCAAAGCACTTCACAAACCAAACAAGATATTCCCGCCGCCAATATGAGATACAACCAATTGGATAATGCGCCCAGTGTTCTGGGTACCTCAATCGTCAATGGTATCATGACGGTAACACGCACCGACGAATCGGTTAGTATCTCCACAGGTGCCGCAGTGGTGGTAGGTGGGCTGGCAACGGCCAAGAACGCAAATGTCGGTGAGGCGATAGTCGCAGGAGCGGCCATGACTGGGTTAGATGCCAGTCATGCGACTTTTATTGCCAGTTATGCCAATAGCATGAATGGCGATTACGGACGTGGTAGTACCGCAGTGACTGCTACCTCTGGTACCGTGGCGATTACTAATGGTAAACTGGTCTTTATTGGAAATACTAGCACTGGTAATTATGTCCGCTATTCGGCCACAGGCAACGCACAATTTACTCAACAAGGAACCATTCGCTTCCGTTTAACACCCGCTTATTCAGGCACACCCGTGACACTTAATCATGTCTTCATTAATGTCGGGACTCTTGGAAGCACTGTCAATAGTTTATGGTTATATCACTCAATTTATGGTATGTTGGTGATATATATCGCTAACTCATCAGGGACAGCCATTATGAGTGATGTAGCTCTCAATGCTTGGTCACCGTTGGCTGGAACGGAATATCTCTTCGAATGGGATATTGATATTAGTGCTGGAGCCACCCGATTGTTTGTGGATGGCATCCAAATGGGTAGCACCGTCACCTCAACAGGAATCAGAACATCGACTGCCAATACTATTCAAGTGGGTGACTATATTGTCAGTGGTGGTAATGCCAGTAATTTCTCAATGCGAGACCTGCAGATTTTTGATAACGTCCAGCATACAACCGATTACGTCGTTGATAGTTATCTGCCGACGGGTTCTCTTCAAGATGCGGTCACCACCTATGGGCTCAATGCCTACGGACCGACATCCATGGATTCCATGACGGTCAATGGGCAACAGGAAGTCACCTTTATGGCCAGTTACGCCACCACCCTGACCGCCGATTATGGACTGGGGAGCACCTATGTGGCCGCCACCGCTGGCACAGTATCCATCACCAATGGCAAATTGGTCTTAGGATCAGGTACAGGAAATTATGTCCGCTATTCAGCCACTGATAATGCGGATTTTACACAGAGTGGAACTATCAGTTTTAAATACACACCTAATTATAATGGAGCACCGAGTGGTCCGACGAGTAACACTATTATTAGTCTAGTAAACGGTAGTAATTATCAAAATGCAATTTGGATTTTTCACCAATATAATACTGGGAACATTGTTTTAAATATTTACAATCAAGCGGGAACCAATATTATGAATCCTACTCATAACACAATAGGAGTGTGGACACCTGTATCTGGGACAGAATATCTATTTGAAATAGATGTAGATATTAGCAGTGGAAATACCAGGTTTTTCATTGATGGAATACAGTTTGGAAACACGATGACGCAAACAGGTACTAGATCCTCTAGTACCATCCTTCAAATAGGTGCTTATTTTATATCAGGAGTTGCTCAATACAGTAACTTCTCCATGCGCGACTTGATTATCTATAACACTGTCCAGCATACTGCTAATTACACACCAGGCTATACCACCGAAAGCATTTATACCACCCACTTAGCTGGGCCGACCAAGGTCAGTGGACAAACTACCTTCAACGAGGCCACCACATTCAATGACCAGATTGTGGCCTATGGAACCAATAACCTTAAACGCGAGACATTTTCCAACCGAGTATTGGGAACACGCGCCGTTTCAACATGGACCACACATACCACACTTGATAGCCAATGGCGATGTGTTTGTTGGAGTCCTGAATTAGGTATCTTTTGTGCGGTGTCATATACCCAAGCAGGTACTAGTGTCATGACTTCACCTGATGGAATCACATGGACAGCAGGAAACACGGGTAATAGTAATGGATGGCATGGCATCTGCTGGAGTCCTGAATTAGGGATCTTTTGTGCGGTGGCTTATGCTGGAGGTTCAGGAAACCGAGTCATGACCTCTCCTGATGGAATTCATTGGACTCTACAAAAGAGTGCTGCTGATAATGCCTGGTATAGTGTCTGTTGGAGTCCTGAATTAGGACTATTTTGTGCTACAGCGACCTCTGGAACACTGAATCGTGTCATGACCTCACCAGATGGTATTAATTGGACCACACGAACTACAAATAATAACAATTGGTTTCCTGTGTGTTGGTCTAGTGAATTAGGGATCTTTTGTGCTGCGGCTACCACTGGAACGGGAGACAGAATTATGACCTCACCCGATGGAATTACTTGGACTACTCGCGCCACTGCAGCTGATAACGCTTGGTGGGGACTGTGTTGGAGTCCTGAATTGGGGTTATTTTGTGCCGTTTCACAAACATCCACGACCAGTAGTGTTATGACTTCACCCGATGGAATCACTTGGACCTCTAGAACTACTAATACTAATGCTTGGAATGATATTTGTTGGAGTTCTGAATTAGGATTATTTTGTGCAGTGTCAAACACGGGTTCAGGAGACCGAGTCATGACCTCACCTGATGGTATTAATTGGACCACAAGAGCCAGTGCAGTTGATAACAGCTGGCGAGGTGTCTGTTGGAGTCCTCAATTAGGAATCTTTTGTAGTGTTAGTGACTCAGGCAGCTTAAATCGGGTCATGACCTCCCTCCAAGTCTATGATTCAACTGCATTCAATAGCCGCAATTTAGCCATTGGACAGACCACCAATATGTTAGGTCAATATAACCCCGATTCATCAATTACTTTTATCGCCCAATATGCCACCAGACTGGAAGCCGATTACGGACTAGGCAGCAAGAACGTAACAGCCACTGCTGGCACATTGGCCATTAGCGGTGGTAAATTGGTGTTTGGTGGAGGCACCACGGCAACTAATTATGTCCGCTATTCGTCCACAGGCAATGCAGACTTTACTCAGACAGGTACTATTAAATTTAAAATGACTCCCAATTATTCAGGAACTCCCGTGGATAGAACTAATTCATTTGTTAATGTTGGGGTTCCAGGCAGTACTGTTAATATGGTCAGTATTCTTCATTCATCTATTGATAGTAGTCTTTATATTCGTGTGTATGATTCATCGGGATCTAGTATAGTCAATTCACAACTCGGTGCGTGGTCACCTGTTGCTGGTACAGAATATGAGATTGAGTATGATATAGATATTACATCAGGAGCCACAAGACTTTTTGTTAATGGAACTCAATTTGGCAATACCAACACTTCAACAGGAACTAGAACCGCCACCGCCACCACCATCCAAATTGGTGAATATTTTACTGGTGGTTATGCGTCCAATTTCTCCATCCGCGACCTAATTATCTACAATCTGGTTCAGCATACCGTCAATTATACCGCTGGTTATTCCACCGCTACTATCCTAGCAGAACCTTTCGCAACTGCTTCAACTTCGGCATCAACAGGAGCTGCAGTGGTGACTGGAGGACTGGGTCTCAGTGGCGTGATTAGCGCCTTTGGAGACGGAGGGTTGTACTACAAAGCCTATGATAACTATAATATCGGAGCGGACGTCTTACCATGGAATCTGGCCACAGGACGCATCTTACAATGTGGAATCACCAATAGTTTGTACCTGACCACCCCATCTTATGGAGGACAAACCACTTATTTCGCAGTTAGAATTATGGGTTGGATTAAGCCTTTATACACACAAACCTATACTTTTGAATTGACTACCACCGATAATAGCGCCATTGTATTTATTGATAATCAAGAAGTGGTCAGAAGCTTTAATACGATACCCACAAACACTGGGACCATTGCCTTAACAGCTAACCGTTGGGTGGCCATTTATGTGGAATGGTTGCAAGTGGCGAGTACGTCACGATTACGAGTCCAATGGAGTAGCACTTCACAAGTTAAACAAGATATTCCCGCCGCCAATATGAGATATAACCAACTGGATAATGCGCCCAGTGTTCTGGGTACCTCAATCGTCAATGGCATCATGACGGTCTCCCGAACTGATGATTCCACCAGCACCAGTACTGGTGCCATTGTGACCACAGGAGGCATGGGTATTGCCAAGACCCTAACCGTCGGTGGCGCAGTAACACTACCATCAGGTCAAATTACCTCCACCACGACCAGCAGCAATATTCTAACCCTAAGAGGAGGCATCAGCAGTACCGTTGGTTTCTCATTTGGTGAATCCGATGCATATAACGCATATATGCGATTTTTAACAGCTAATAATATTAGAATCGGTGTTCGATATAATAATATCGAATATGACGGAATCGATTTAATTAATACTCGTGTCACCATGACATTGACCACCGAGTCAACCGATACCGCTACGGGTGCTTTAGTAGTCAATGGAGGACTGGCCATAGCCAAGCAATTACGCACAGGGGGGCAAATCACCTCCACTACCGCAGGCGATAACATTACCACACTGTATGGAGGTGGTAGCAATAATATCGGTGTATATTTATTGGAATCTAGTGGTACTTATGGTGGAAAAGTCTACTATGGCAATGATGATGCCACTCATATTATTTCCAGAATCTCAAGTGTCGATTACGGGGGCATCAAAGTATCAGCCATCGCAACCACTATTGAACAAACGGCACAGTCCACTAACACCAGTACTGGTGGTCTTTTAGTCTCGGGTGGAATGGGCATTGCTACAGGCAAAAACCTGAGTGTGGGTGCAACCACAAATGTGGATACCATTGCCGAATTAACCGCCAGTAATGGCGTGGAAATCGCCAGTGGTAGCAAACTATTAGTCCTTGACACCACTGATTCAGGTGCTGTGGCCACAGGTGCCTTCCAAGTCAGTGGAGGCGCCTCCATCGCCAAACAACTATACGTGGGTGGTGCAACTACCACCGTAGCAGGATCCACATCCATACCCAATACCTTAGTGGATCACCAAACCATGGTTGGATTAGATGCCAGTCATACCACCTTCATCGCTTCTTACAAAGATAATCTGGATGCTGATTACGCCAGGGGTAGTAGATATGTGACAGCAAGTGGTGGAAATGTATCAATTACCAATGGTAAATTAGTATTGGGAAGTGGATTTGGAAATTATGTTAGATATTCAGCTGTTAATAATGCCAATTTCACTCAACAAGGAACAATTCGTTTTAAGATTACACCCAATTATAGTGGAGTACCAGTTAGTGATACATGGTTAATTTATATTATTTCTGATACATCCACTAATGGAATCTTCTTATTACATACTAATGCTCTGGGTTTATGGTTTGGAGTTAGAAATTCCAGCGGGGGTATTATTATTGATATTTCATTAGGAAATTGGAGTCCAGTAAGTGGGACTACATACGAATTTGAATTAAATATTGATATAAGTAATGGAGCATCACGACTATTTATGGATGGAAAACAATATGGCGGTACAAGAACCGAAACAGGTATACGTAGTAATAGTTCGACACAAATTACGATTGGTTCTGGTTATACCAGTTTTAGTATGAGCGATCTCCAAATCTTTGACAACGTTCAGCATACAGTCAATTACAACCCTAGCAGTTATGCCCCAGATTACACCTTACAATCGGCGGTCACCACTTATGGGCTCAACGCCTATGGACCCACCAATCTAGATTCCCTGACCGTCAAAGGGCAACAAGAAGTCACCTTTATGGCTAGTTATGCCACCACCACTACGGCTGACTATGGATTGGGAAGTACAGCGGTCTCAGCCAGCGCGGGTAGTGTGGCCATTGGTCCAGCAGGAACCGCCAATTCATCATTTATTGCCACATATAATTCCGTCTTAACGGCCGACTATGGATTGGGAAGTACAGCGGTCACAGCCAGCGCGGGTAGTGTGACCATCACTAATGGTAAATTAGTCTTGGGAACAGGAGCGGGTAATTATGTCCGCTATGCGGCTGCAGGTAATGCTGATTTTACACAGACAGCAACCATCCGCTTCCGTCTAACACCTAATTATACTACATCATTTGCCACCAATACGGTATTTGTCAATATCGGGACGGTTGGCAGTGATGCTGCCAATGCTATTTGGTTGTTCCATGCAGCAGCTGATAAAACAATCAGGTTGAGGATTAAAGATTCCAGTAATGCAAGTATATTCCCCGATGCTTCATTGGGTGTCTGGACGCACGTCCAGTATCAAGAGTATATTTTTGAGTTAAATATTGATATTACCACGGGGGCCACCCGATTATTCATTGATGGAATACAACAAGGTAGTACACTGACAGGTACAGGAACTAGAACTGCGACCGCACCGACATTGCAAATCGGTGACTGGATTGTTGGTGGTAGTAATCTCAGTGATTTCTCAATGCGCGATCTTATTATTTACAATACGGTGCAACATACGGCCAACTACTCCTCAAATTATGTCTTACAAAACTTAAACACTAATACCTTAGTCTTGGGGGCAGGAACGGATAATTATGTCCGTTATGCGGTCGCAGGTAACGCTGACTTCACACAAGCAGGAGCCATCCGCTTTAAACTGACACCAAATTATTCAGGAATACCATCAGGATCAGTTGGTATTATTAGTATCGGAAATGCTAGTACTCTACCAAATCTATTCGTTTTAAGGCATGTCGACACATCGGGAAATTTAAACATATCTTTTTGGAATTCATCGGGAACAAGTATTTTTGAATCTAATGATGCATGGTCTCCAATTTCTGGAACGGAGTATGAATTTAGTTTAAATTTTGATTTTACTTTAGGAGCCACCCGATTATTTATTAATGGGACACTGTTTGGAAGTCTACATACTCAAACTGGTATTAGAACGAATGCAGCATCATTTGTTCAAATTGGAAGTTATGTCTATGGTGCTGGACACCTATCCAATTTCTCAATGCGCGACCTTATTATTTACAATACGGTGCAACATACAGCCGATTACAATCCTGGTTATACCAGCGAAAGCATTTATACTACTCACTTAAACGGCCCCACTAAGGTCTCAGACGCAGCGTACTTCGGTAACGCCATGACACCACTGGGCAGCTTTAGGTGGGGCGTTTCGGGAACCATTAGTATTGGTGGAACCGAGGCCATTACTTTTTCACCCGCCTTCCCAACCAGTTGTGATAGTGTGATCATCACTGCCACTGACGCTGCGACTGCTAATTCGTATACCTGGACAGTTGGTAATGTCTCTAATACAGGTTTTACTATTTACAGCAGGCTTGCTGTGTCATCGACGGTGGGTTGGTTTGCAATTGGGGGAACCTAGTGGGGGAACCTAGTGGGGGAACCTAGTGGGGGAACCTAGTGGGGGAACCTAGGTTCCCCCATACCCCCTTCCTCTATTAGGGTGGGTGGGGGAACCTGGGTTCCCCCATACCCCCTCCTCTATTAGGGTGGGTGGTGTTCTTTATCCGTTTATTATTGATAGTTTTATATTTTTTAATTAAATTGGGGGAACCTAGGTTCCCCCATACCCCCTTCCTCTATTAGGGTGGGTGATATTCTTTAACCGTTTATTATTGATAGTTTTATATTTTTTAAAATTAAATTGGGCTTATCAAATATTATAAGCCAAATTTAAGATAAGAACATTATATAGAGGAAGGGGGTATGGGGAAACCTGGGTTTCCCCACATTAAGTCTGATTATATAAAAATATATACATTAATATTATATATTAATGAGTTTGTGGAATACATATATACCCTATCCTAAAAATGATAGGCACCCTGTCATCTCAACTGATGCTGAGGGTAATTCATATGTAGCCTATTTTGTTTGGGGGTCCACAGGTCCAGCCGCGGCCAATGTTGACCTAATTTCTTCACCTGAAGCATATGGTGCCATTGGTGATGGTTTAACCGATGATACCAGTGCTATCCAAACGTGTATTAATAACAATAGGAATATCATGTTCGGGCCAGGAAAAACATATAGAATTACAGCGAGTTTAACAGTTCCTTCAAATTCAGTCATTGATCTTAACAATTCCACTGTTTTAACTAATGATGGATCCACAGTGACAACTTTTTTGAATGGTGATGGCACCTTTGTGTCTCCAATTTATCAAATCTTTGACCTTTATTCGGTTGAAAATATTATGATTATCAATGGTAAAATCGCCCAATGCGCTTCAGGTATTAACTGTTATCAAGCCAATAATGTGCGGTTGGATAACCTTGAAATTTATTGGTGTGGTGATGCCTTTTTAACATATAGTTGTAACCGACATGAACTCTCGAATTTATATCTTCATGACAATCGCAGAACCTGTCTCAGTTTAACATCGGTCGATAACTGTAAATTTGACCATATTAAAATCTACAATCACGGTATTTGGGCGATTTACGCATATACCGTCAACCACAGTACTTTCACTAATGTTAACATTGATTATGATACCACTTACGCTACTTTTTATGGCGGTGCTACCGCAGGTGTCATGAATCTGGCCTATTTAAATAAACAAGAAGCCCCCTATAGTTGGGCCTATGCTTATGGGCAAAAAACGATTGAGTATACGGCTTATCTGTTTGGTGTGGAGAATACAGCCTTCACCAATTGTGAATGGTCGCATACAAACTTGATCACACGGCTGGTCAATGTCTCACAGAATGAGTTTAATCATTGTCAGTTCAATTTATATTGGACCATGCCTGAGAGTAATGGGAGTGGCATCTATACTGCACTCCAACAGAAGTTGATTGGATGTACTATCAGTGGATTATTGTTGGAAACCTATACCGCTGATGGTGCGCAATGGGATCTTCAGTTGATTGGCTGTGATATTTCTGGTCAGGTTTCCACGCATAATATGAATAGTGGAACAGGTGTCTTCAAGGATTCGCGCTTGTGGTTTGACAGTTGTCGTTTTACTTGTCCTAATACTCCACGGGAATTGAGTCAATTTGAGGGTGAGATTAAATACGATAATTGCGATTTCTACTCTAATGCATTAGTTCCTCAGTATTGTTTAAAGTTTTATTTCAATGGCACACAATTAAACACCCAAGCCAAAATACGTTTAAACAGTTGCCGTTTTAGGAACCCAGACCCCAGTTATTATCCTTTAGTTTTTGAAAACAATCTGGCTTTAACTTATTCTCCGTTTATTTATGTCAATAATTGCCAGTTTGTCAACTGTCAAGGTCACGCCATTTCCAATACCCGTTGTAATGTTTTTTGTCTCAATATGGACTTTGAAAACAATTTTAACACTAATACAGGTGGCACCTTTACTTTTAGTAATAGTGTGTATAGTGATTTGAGTATTATCAGGTATCCTCAATTAACCTCGACAAATTGGTGGGAAATCTCGGCTCTCGCCACCACTGATATTCTCAATTTAACCGCTAGGTCTCCGACTAATAATCTGCAAATTTTAGATATTAATCAAGGCACCATTGTGGATAATCGTCAAAACTATGATGCCACCAATAGCCCGCGTTTCGTGATTGCGGGTCATATTGATTTACCCACCATGTTTTTGGATTATGTTGATGCTCATACGCGGTTTTCTTTTCCTTTGGTCAGTGGTGATGAAGTGTATCAGACATTGACCCCAGATACGACTTTTTACATGTCATCAATTGGGACTTTAGAATCAACCATGGGGTCATATTATTGGTCTTTTTATAGTGGAGCGGGAACTAGTGGAGCTCTGTTAGCATCAGGTACTAGCATAGGCGGAACGCAAGATATTGCAGTTTTCGATCATGTGGTGCAAGTCATAGCAGGTCAATCATATACTATCTGGCTTCAAGCTACCGACAATTCCACCATCTTGAGAACCACCAGTGGTTGGTATGGGAGCAATACTTTTTTCAAAAACAGCGTGGACCAGCACCCAACTGATTGGGCACTCTATGGTTATGGTGGTGTGTCCTTAGACTTATATCATATCTATGCCAGGGGTATTCAGAATACCGAAATTATCACCTCCTTTTTTGATCAACTAGATGTTCCTTTTACTGATGCAGGAAGTGGAACTTGGCCCACTGACGTCACAGGGGGTATGATTGTCTATGATAGTAACTCATTAACCAGTCAAATGATTCGTGACCGTTTGAGGATTACTGACACTACCCAATCGGTTAGCACTTCCACAGGTGCTCTGGTACTTGATGGCGGTTTGGCTGTCGGTAACCGTTTAAACGTGGAAGGACGTACTACTGTCCATGGAAATGCCTATTTTTATAGTGATACGGCTAATACTAGTTCAACCAGTGCGCCAATCTTCGGTGGCTCAGGTGATAACGGTAGTTATCGGTTCTATGATAATACCAATGCCTATAACATGACTATGGGGTGGGATCCAGTTAATAGTTGGTGGGCGCTTCAGAGCACTCGTCCGACTTTTGACAAGGCTGATATGTATCTCAATCCAGTCTACGACAACTCATATGGGCGAGTCTTTATGGGGCGTGCGATTGTCGATGATGTCTTGAAAGTGGATACTATTGCGGAGAAAACAGGTAGTAATGGAGTAGAAATTACATCAGGTAGTAAATTAATCATCAATGATACCACGGATGCAACCTCATTCGGCACAGGAGCGGTTCAAATTGCGGGTGGGCTCAGTGTCAATAAAAATGTTTATATTAACGAGACTCTGCGAATTGGTGTCAGTGATGGAGATAAAATCGTATTTACCACCAGTGGGGGTGATGGTAGTAAAATTGCCCATAGCAGTGGTTGGGAATTAGGATATTATACGGGTCGATCGGCACAAAATCAAGGCGGTAGTCACCAGTTTTATACTTCATCATATTTGGGATATGATAATCCATTATCAGTCGATGCGACCACGGTTAGCATTAATAATACCACCGAATCTACCAGTACTTCCACTGGTGCTCTGACAACCGCAGGAGGTGCGGCCATTGCCAAGAATCTGTCTATTGGTGGGACTCTGTCGACGTATGGTCTGGGCTCTCTGTACTATCGTGCTTATGATAACTACCAGACAGGCTCAGGCAGCATCCCGTATAATACCGCCACTGGCAAAATCTTGGCTTGTGGGACCACCACCACACTGACTCTGACCACTCCGAGTTATGGTGGTCAGTCCACATACTATGCACTTCGGATTATGGGATGGATTCGTCCCTTATACACTGAATTATACACTTTTTATCTAACATCAACTAATGATAGTGCGGTTTTATTTATTAATCATCGGTCAGTGGTCAAATCCTTTAATGATAGTCAAAGCGGTACTATCAGTTTAACTGCCAACCAATGGGTTCCCATTTATATTGAATGGATTAACGGGTCAGGTGCATCTCACTTACAAGTCCAATGGAGTAGTGCGTCACAGGCCATTGAGGATCTCCCCAATAGTCGCATGGCCTATCATCAACTGGATAATGCCCCCAGTGTTTTGGGAACATCCGTTGTTAATGGCATTTTAACTGTAACTGCCACAGATAATAGCACCAGTACATCCAGTGGTTCAATTACTACCGCTGGTGGAGTAGGAATCGCAGGATCCTTAAATGTGGGTGACACGATTAAAACCGATCACATTGCTGAATTAACGTCTGGCAATGGTGTGGAAATATCCAGTGGTAGTAAACTGATTGTTAGTGATACCACCGATTCAGGTTCGGCTTTCAGTGGTGCCTTCCAGGTGGCTGGTGGTGCTGCGATTGAGAAGCAACTATATGTGGGTGGAGCGGCCACTTTTGCGGGAGCCGTTAATATTTTAAGCGCCATTAACAATAATAAAACCATTGTTGGAATGGACGCCAGTCATACAATGTTTATTATCAGTTATCAAGAGTCACTTAATGCTGATTATGGGCGCGGTACCACCTCCGTCACTGCCAGTGCAGGTACCGTCAGTTTGACTAATAGTCGGCTGGTTTTGGGTAGTGGAACGGGTAATTATGTCCGCTATTCGGCTGTTAGCAATGCTAACTTCACTAATCAAGGAACCGTTAGGTTTCACTTGACACCAGCTTATTCTGGAGCTCCAGTGGCTACTTCATTTATGATCAACATTGGGACCATTGCATCATATAACAATGCTTTATACATGTACCATGAAGTGACCACAGGGGCCTTGAAGATTGCGGCTTACAATTCCACAGGAACTCTCATTTTTAATAGTTCATTGGGTGTCTGGACTCCTACCATAGGAACCGAGTATGAGTTCGAATGGGACATTGACCTGAGTAATGGAGCAACCCGTGTCTTTATAGAAGGAGAAAAATTTGGATCCACGCAAACATCCACAGGTATTCGTACGGCCACAGCCACCACTATTCAAGTGGGTGATTGGATTATATCAGGTAGCAGTGGTGCTAACTTTAGCATGCGTGATTTGGTCATCTATGATAACGTCCAACATACGATCGATTACAGCCCAGATAGTTATATTCCAGACTTTACTTTCCAAAGCGCTGTCACCACACACGGTATTAATGCCACAGGACCTGCCAATCTTAAATCTGTCAGTGTTGATGGAGGTCAAGAGGTGACTTTTATGGGTGAGTTGGAATATATGATTGATGCGGATTATGGTTTAGGTAATACCGCGGTGGTCACATCCGTGGGCGCCTCTATTTCTGGAGAAAGATTAGTGATTGCTAGTGGGACAGGTAATTATGTCCGCTTTGCAGCCACAGGAAATGCCGATTTCACTAATACTGGTGCCATTCGTGTCCGCCTGACACCAGCTTATTCAGGTACTCCCACCACAACCGTAGGACTTATTGGGATAGGTCAAACAGGGTCTACATGGAATCAAATCTATTTATACCACTCTTCAACGGGTGGGTTCTTGACACTGTTGAGTTATGATGCCACGGGAACCGTGATTCACAACAACGCTGCACTGAGTGGCAGTGCTTGGGTTCCTGTTGCAGGTACCGAATACGAGTTCTTCCTAAATCTTGACCTGACCCTAGGTCAAACCCGATTGTTCATTGATGGAGTTCAATATGGTACCACACTGACTAATACTGGAACCCGTGGCTCAACCGCAGGTGTTCTCCAAATTGGAGGCAATGTTTATAATCCGAGCGCAGATGACGCCAATTTTGCGGTCCGAGATTTGATTGTCTATAATAGTGTTCAGGAAACCGCTAACTATGCCCCAGGTTATAGTACGGAAAGTATCTATACAACTCATTTATCAGGACCCATTAGAATCACAGGTAAGTCCCTGATTACCAATACTACGGAGTCTACGTCAATCGCCAGCGGTTCAATTTACTCATTGGGAGGTATTGCCACCGCCAAAAACTTATATGTGGGTGGTGAAATCCACGCGGTTTCAACGACTGATTCCACCAGTACGGCGACAGGGTCTCAAGTCATCTCAGGTGGAGTCGGGATTGGCAAGAATCTGAATGTGGGAGGCACTACCAGTCTGATTACCACCACCTCCAACCAGTTAACCGTAGGTTATGATAATACCAATAAGGTGACCTTTGATGTCTCCACTGTGGGTGACCTAAGTATTGATGCGAGTGGTAATGATGTCAATTTTGTCAATACTGATACGGTTCGAATTAATAATACTGTGGCTTCCACCAGCACCTCCACAGGGGCTTTAATAGTGGGTGGTGGAATTGCGGTCGATGGTAATATGACCATTAAAGATTGGATTGATCATGAACAACAATCAGGTGATTCTTATTATAAAAACAAAACATCTGATGCGGATGGGTTGTATTATCGGACTTACTATAACGCTACTTATGATGCCTTAACAGTTGACAGAGGTGCCAATGTGACCAACGAAAACTTAAGAATCAATTTGACCACTAACTCCACCTCGACATCCACGGGTGGACTGGTTACCACTGGTGGTATGGCTGTTGCCAAAACACTTCGGGTTGGTGAGCACGTTTATGTCACTAGTGGTCTGCATGCGGCGACACTGGAAGCTACCGCCACTACTGATTCAACCAGCACTTCAACAGGTGCCATCTTATCCGCAGGCGGTCTGGGGGTGGCCAAACAAGTTCACATTGGTGGAATTGCTCACATGGAATCCACGGTTGATTCTACCTCGACCTCAACAGGAGGACAAGTTGTCACTGGAGGCCTGGGAGTCGGAAAGCAACTCCATGTTGGTGATGTGGCCACCATGGAATCCACTCTTCAATCGACGTCAATTACGACAGGAGCTCAAGTGGTCATCGGTGGTCTGGGAGTTGGAAAGAATCTGTATGTGGGTGGTGATGCTCATATGGTCTCAACCACGGAATCCACTTCATTCACTACTGGAGCTCAAGTCATCGCAGGAGGTTTGGGAGTCGCCAAACAAGTTCACATCGGTGGGATTGCTAATATGGATTCAACCATCGATTCCACTTCTACTACCACAGGAGCCGCCATTGTCCTTGGTGGTCTAGCGGTCGCTAAACAATCCCATTTTGGTGGAATCGCACACATGGACTCAACTGTTGACTCTACTTCCACTTCCACAGGAGCACAAGTAATCACAGGGGGTCTGGGTGTCGGAGGCCAACTCCATGTCGGTGGTGTGGCATATATGGAATCAACGACTCAATCAACATCAACATCGAGTGGTGCTCAAGTCATCACTGGAGGTTTGGCCGTTGCTAAGAACGTCAATATCGGCGGTGACCTGATTGATACACAGACTACTACACTGGGTGGTGCTAACAGCGCAGTGACTTTTATTGCCTCATATAAATACTACATGACTAATACTGCATATGGTATCAATCTATCTGCTGATTATGGATTAGGTGACACTAAGTATGTCTCTGCATCGGGTGCCACTAATACCACAGGTTACTTATCTCTACCAGGAGCGGGTAACTATGTCAGGTATTCGGCAGTGGGTAACGCGGATTTCACCACAACTGGGACCATTAAGTTTAAATTGACACCTAATTACTCTGGTACGCCTTCATCAGTCAGTTCTGGATTAGTCAATATTGGAACGGTTAGTAGCTTGGTCAATTTAATCTGGTTGTATCATGACGTCACAGGGGGACATCTGCGCTTAAGGGTCTATAATTCCAGTGGAACGGTTGTCATTAATAGTGTTTCTTTCGGTGTGTGGACCCCCACGGGTGCCACGGAATATGAGTTTGAATTGGATATGGACTTGACAGGAGGAGCCACACGACTATTTATTAATGGAGTTCAATTTGGCAGCACTATTACCAGTACTGGAACCCGAACCTCTACGGCAACAGTCTTACAAATTGGTGATTATATTGGTGATGGTGGTGGTAATAACGGCTCTAACTATTTAATGCGTGAACTGGCTATTTTCAATACGGTCCAACACATCGCGAATTATCCACCTGGCTATTCTTTACAAAATCCCTTAACCGTGTATGGTTCAGCTAATATCAATGGAACCTTGAATCTAACGGGTCAGTCAGTTATGACAGCAGGTAAAGCTAACACTTCATCAATCGTTGATGTTTTTGGTGATGCCAGTGGTAATGGTAACTTCTTCTCAGTTGATGTTAATCAGCAATATGTCTTAGCATCAGGTTGGGATCCAGTTAATAACTGGTGGACTTATCAGGGTGTTGAGCCTGGAATTAATCCCAGAGATATTGCCATCAATCCAGTTTCATCGGGAGATGCTGGTCGGGTGGTCATTAGTCGTCTTCATGTCACGGATGACCTCAAGAACTATGGCACGATTTATACTGATCATGTGGCCGAATATACTGGTGGTAATGGTGTGGAAATCGCCAGCGGTAGCAAATTGATCGTCAATGATACCACTGACTCAGGTGCCCCCGCCACAGGTGCCTTCCAAACCGATGGTGGTGCTGCCATCGCCAAACAGCTATATGTGGGTGGTGCCACCACCTTAGCGGGACCCACTACCGTCTTAGGCCCTCTCAATCTTGATAATACTCTAGTGGACCACCAAACTATGGTCGGATTAGATGCTAGTCACTGCACTTTCGTCGCTACCTACGGAGACTCCATGATCGCTGATTATGGGCGTGGTGATACGGCAGTGGCTGCCACCGTGGGGAGTGTGACTTTAAACAATAACCGACTAGTTTTGGGTACGGATACTGTGACACAGAGCTATATTGAATATTCTGCTGTAGGCAACGCCCAATTCACACAAACAGGAACCATTCGGTTTAAATTAACACCTAATTATGCCACACCTGTTAATGAGATTGTTTTTATCAGTATTAGTAACAGTGGTGGTAATAATGAAGTAACATTATATCAGGATGCAACCAGAGCATTACGGTCTGTCATCCGCAATTCAACAGGTACTCATATAGGAAGTGGCAGTAGCACTTTATGGGGTACCTGGGCATATACCGTTAATACTGAATATGTGTTCGAATTGGATATAGATATTAGTCAAGGCACGACCCGATTATTCATTGATGGTGTTCAATTTGGTGCGACCAAAACAGATACAGGAATCAGAACTAATGCTGCTAACCTATTGCGAATTGGTAAGTCATCAGCTTTTAGTGGAGGTTATAGTAATTTCTCGATTCGTGACCTTCAAATCTTTGACAACGTCCAGCATACAGTCAATTACAACCCTAGCAGCTATCCATCAGACTACACCTTACAAGATGCGGTCACCACTTATGGACTCAACGCCTATGGACCCACATCCATGGATTCCCTGACCGTTAAAGGCCAGCAAGAAGTTACCTTTATGGCCAGTTACGCCACCACCACTACGGCCGACTATGGACTGGGTAGCACCACGGTGACTGCTACCGCAGGCACATTGGCCATCACCAATGGCAAGTTGGTGTTTGGAGGAGGCGTCACGGCAGGTAATTATGTCCGTTATTCGGCCACAGGCAACGCAGACTTCACACAAGCGGGAACCATCCGCTTCCATTTAACGCCCGCTTATTCAGGTGCTCCTGTGACAAGAAGTAATGTCTTAGTTAATGTGGGAACTCTTGGGAGCACTGTCAATAGTTTATGGATACACCACGGTGTTACTACGGGTAATCTCTACATCACTATCAATAATTCATCGTGTGC
>Ga0209492_1000044_pt1 | contig 39343 bp, 29 predicted proteins | sample PPLLak12cMay2015_FD_187253 | JGI IMG/M metagenome (GOLD analysis project Ga0209492, IMG submission 187253) | Freshwater sediment microbial communities from Prairie Pothole Lake near Jamestown, North Dakota, USA - PPLs Lake P7 Core (1) Depth... | ecosystem: Environmental > Aquatic > Freshwater >... | reverse complement strand
GACCTTGGGTGCTTTGGCGACCTTGGGTGCTTTGGCGACCTTGGGTGCTTTGGCGACCTTGGGTGCTTTGGCGACCTTGGGTGCTTTAGGTGCCTTAACACGAGGATTGAGTGGGCTATAGTGAGGTTTCACAGCTTCTGCGGCCTCAATAGTTTTCTTCCCACGTGCAGGGACGACATAGCTAGTGAATTCCGAAATGATCTCCTTACCATCTCTGACATATTTTCGGGGTTTGGCAAGAGACTTGCGGAACCCGAAGTATTCATGTGTATAGTGGGCCACCATCTTCTTACCATCAACTGTGATCTTCTTTGATTTCTTGACACCCTTTGTCACTTCCGTTAGTTTAATATGAACGGCTTCGGCTTTCCCCACACTCGGTTTAATGGGGGCCGCACCCAAGCGGGTCTTGTTAATGGATGAAACTACTTTCTTTGCAGCTGCTTTGGGGGTCCCATGGAAATATTTGGGAACAAAACGTCCCTCCTTATTCTTATCCCCGAGTAGAACACCATCGACTTCAGCGGTAAATGAACGAATGCTATCTCTAGAAACACCCTTAAGTTCAGCTCTCTTGTTAAGTTTCTTGAAGTTTTTCTTTCCACCTTCCTGATCCTCCTTCTCTTTGACCTGCCGTGGTTGGCGTGGTTGGCGTGGTTGTTGAAGATCTTCCTCAAAGAACTGACGAACCTGATCATCACCACCAGCTATCATACGACGGTGTGCACGTGCACGTGCACGGCGAGCTGCATCTCTTGCTTTCTCTAAAAGACTCATTGTGTTTATATATAAATACACAAATATTATTTCAAAATAATATTCGAATATTTAGAAATTACGAAAATTGAATTCTATATAAAATTGACTATATATGAGTCTATATATAGTCATGGAGGAATTCTATATTTTTATTCATACATTGTGTCCTGTACAGGAAAAATTCAAATCAAAAATTCAAGCTCCCACCCAAACAATAAATCAGACCCCCGATTCGCTTAGTGTATCAATTAATGAACCGTTTAAGACTTGGTATAAGTTCTATACATTGACAGATGATGAGGTTAATCATCTGTCAATTGTCGAAAATAGTCAAAATTATAATCTCTATACAAGTATATTATACCTCTTGTATCCTAAATATCACTTAGCGTTTAAATATGAACAAAAAATGGAATTAGTCAGTGAATTAATACGGTTTATGAGTTACAAGATTGAAACTGACTTACCGATTAAAACATATTTACAGTCTGTACATATTAGAGCCAATCCCCTTTTAATAGACATCAAGAATAAACTTATTCAGTCAGACGGTGTTGTCAAATTTATCTCTTTACTATTAGACATTAATATTATAGTCATCCCGTTATGTCAACCAGGGCCAATTTCAGTTTATTTCAGTGATCTGGAATATGATAACTGTAAACCGCATATTATATTGGCATATGATACCCAACAGGTGTATCATCCAGTCACCTATCAAGACCAATGTATTCTTAACTATTTCGAACACTCAATCATTTGTACTCTACTTGAAAAAAATAAAATAACTGAGAAAATCTTTCACAAAAATTGATTTGGGAATAATGATATTATATTATCTATATATATTATAGAAATCTCTCGATGTTATCAATTGAGAATATCTTTTGTAACGACATATCGTCTCTCATAAACACTTTTAAAAATAACTTAAAACAGGATATGAAGATGACTAATCCTGAATTAGAGTTCCGTTTAGGGAAGTATACTGATAATGGATTCACTGCAACATTAGGACTTGTACAGTTCAAAAATATTATTGAACAACTACAAAAGCAGCCGTTAACACTCAAAGAAACTATTAGTCTTGATATATCCGATCAAATTAGGCTGACTATCAATGGGTTAGACAATATTAAAACGTTCTGTCGCACAGGTAATCTATCTTCAATCGGCTCAGAATCTTTACAATATATTAGTAAAGGCAAATCAAAAGGCCGAACACTTGATATTAAAGAGTATAATATACGTCTACAGTTATCAAGTGAGGATCCTGTTGACGAAAATACAAAATTATCCTTTAACCAGAGATTAACATCTAATACTGAAAAATATTACCGTTATAAACATCGGTACAGTTTTACTGGAACAGATAATCCCAATTTACGTTACGATTTAACAATAATTAAATCCGCTGATGGAGCGAGCTTTCAGAGCTCAAATGTCCTTAAAGTTCCAGAAAAATATGAAGTGGAGGTTGAATTACTTAATGCTCAACAGGATATAGACAACAAAACCCTATTAGAAATTTATAAGATCATATTATGGTCTCAAAATAGCCCCGCCGTAATTAAGACAAACGAACAGGAGACGATTTTCCAAGAGTATCTAAACCTCATCTCTGTACCAAGACAAAGTAAGAACTCTGAAAAAACTAGTTACTTCATTGGAATGGATGTATTACCGCTAACACTTGATAATATTAAACACATTGAAAACAACCATTATTGTGTTACCGATAAAGCCGATGGTGAACGTAACTTATTATTAATTTCAAAAGAACTCCCTGGTATGATTTATCTCATTAATAATCGAATGGAAATTAAGCATACTGGACTCATTGCTGATCCTAGAGTAGCCTCAGGTTCATATGGAACTATTTTTGATGGTGAATTAGTCACAACAAAACAAAATACTCGGCAGTACTTAATCTTCGATTGTTTATTCTATCAAGGTCAAGACATCCGCGATAAACCTTTATATGACGCGAGTGACGCGAGTGACGCAAGCGTCGCTGTGACATCACGGTATCAGGCAATTCTCAAAGTTATTAAGCCTAATTCATGGCATTATTTGAACTTAGCTAGCAATCTGAACTTAACAATTACTATGAAGACATATCAATTTCAAATCCCGTCTGGAGATACAATTTTCAAGTTAGCTAAAAATATATACGAAAGCCCCGCTAATTATCTACGTGATGGTCTAATTTTTACTAAATATGATGAAGCATATCCGAAAGCTAATTTAGTCCCTGATCCGAAAGGCAACTATGTACGTAAAACACGGTGGGAAACTCTCTACAAGTGGAAAAACATGGATCAATTGTCGATTGATTTTCTAGTACATATTATTGGAAAGCCCCAGTTCAACACTAGTCTACAACTGAGATACACCGAGGTTAAACTAATGGTTCAAGGTCCCAGAGGTTTAGTAGAGTTTAAACCAGAAAAAGAAAACTCTAATATTGTTTATCTAACATTAGACCGTGATGGATTCCCACGCACAACAGATAAAAGTATTATCTATCATGAATCAGTCATAGAATTCATCTATGATTCAACTAAGCCATTCGGGTTCAAATGGGTGCCTATCCGATTCAGGCCTGATAAATCAGATATTGGTCGGCCTAATGCTATTAGAACAGCTGATAGCACATGGGATGTCATTTCTCATCCAGTGACATTAGGTATGATTACTGGTGATACACCAGTAGCCAAAGGTACTGCATATTATTTATCAGAAGGTGCACAGTTAAGTCAAATTGTGAAACCGATGAAAGATTTCCATAATACTATTAAATTTATACTGTTCAATAAAGTAACTGACAAACCTGATCAGGAATTACTTGATGTTACTTGTGGGCAAGGTGGTGATTTACCTAAATGGGATAAGGCTCGCTTGAAATATGTCCTAGGTGTTGACCTAGATAAAGATAATATTAACGAAATTTATAACCGTAAGAAACAGTTTAAATATCCATTATCATGTGACTTTATTTGGGGTAATTCAAAATTCGCCCTCAATACAGGTCTCGCTGGACGAGACACTGACAATCAAAAACACCTTCAAATGATTTTAAGCAACCGCGGACCCGCGTCATTTGATATTGTCAGTTGTCAGTTTGCGATCCATTATTTCACTGAATCTGAAGAATCTCTCAACGGTTTCTTATCTAATGTCTCTGGTAATCTAAAAATTGGAGGATATTTTATCGGAACGACACTTGATGGAGGAAAACTCTTTAACCTTCTAGAAAAACAGACAACCGCAGCAGGAAAAGTCAAAAATACAACCATATGGGAAATCAAGAAGAAATATACCTCAACAAAACTTGAACAATTGGGACAAAAAATTGGAGTATTCAATATCAGTATTGGTCACGAGATTGATGAATATTTAGTCAACTTCGAATATCTGATTAAGATTGCCAAAACATTTGGGCTCGAGGTCGTTCAAATTCAATCATTTGAAGACACCTGGAACGATGCACTCTCTTTCACACAAAAATCTCCGTTTCTTAAAAAACATAACGAGTCAATGAAGAAAATGACAGATGATGAGAAAAAGTACAGTTTCATGAATAAATATTTCATTTTCAAAAAAACAAATCAAGTAACCGAGACACTAACACCTACAACCGTGCCTAGACCTAAACTACAAGTTAAAAGATCTGTTGTAGCACCAACTACATTACCAGAAGCACCCGCATCAACACCAGTACCAGCATCAACACCAGTACCAGTACCAGCATCAACACCAGTACCAGCATCAACACCAGCATCAACACCAGTACCAGTACCAGTACCAGTACCAGTACCAGTACCAGCATCAACACCAGTACCAACAGAAACTAAACAATGTCAATGTAAAACAAATAAGGGTACTCAATGTAAAAATAACGTCATCAAGGGGTCAATTTATTGCAGATTACACCAAAATTGTACGGCTCATATATAAATAAGCGCTTTATCATAAAACGTCAAATATTAGTATTATTTATTCATTTCTTCTACTTTGGGAAGAAATGAATAAAAGAACGGCAATAATTTAATTAAGTGGAGTTTTTTTGATTTTTTCATTAAATTGTCCCACCGCTGACTTATTGAAAAAGTCGCGGGGGAGATTATATTTCTTTGACATAAAATCCATACCTTTCATAACGGCTTCATCTGCACTAGTGTGTCCACTCTGATATAGTTCAAATGTGGCCAGCACATGTTCCAGAGTATCTCTGTCAATACCCTCTTTGACTTTCTCAAAGATGTCAGGCCACCGCTCTAATAATAGACTCATCTCCTTCTTTAAAAGCTCATCGTATTCCGCTTTGATGGTTTTATGTAAAGCGGTTAAGTGGTTGAGTTTGTCATGTAAGTCGCGACTTGGTGACTTGTTTTCAGATTGTTGCAAAATACTAAAGGTTGTAGTGATCTCTTGACTTATCTGCTCCTGTGACTGGCACAAGCGCTTAACATTCTCGTCAGACTGCTTCAATTTGGTGAAGTTATCATATTGACCCAAAATAATATCCTTAACGCTTTCTTGGGGGGTCAGTTCCTGAGGTTTAGGGACATCTATTTGTAATTTCCGCTTACGAGTATGGAATGAATATTCGGTTTTTGACATTTTATACTAATCAATTAGTAGGTATTCTTATATACATTTATAAATATAAATTACCTTTTAAACATCTAGAATCTTCTAGGTCTTCTGTGTCCTATCCTATCGGTCCTGTCGGTCCTGTCGGTCCTGTCGGTCCTGTCACGAGGTCCCCAACGTCTCTGGAAAAAATGCCGTCTAAATCTGCGAGGACCGATAGGACCTACAGGACCGATAGGACGGTGCTGCCAAGCAACACAATCTTGTCGGAAAAATGGACCATTGTGATCACCTGGAACACACTCACCGTGTCCATCGGGTGTCACACACCACCCACAAGTTGAACAATTAAAACAGGTCATTTTATTCCTTTTTCCACAATTAGGACAAGGACCTGCCATAAATGGTTCAATTATATCCTTAACTGGTTTCATCATCATCATCATATAGACAATGAACCCTATTATAATAACAAGACTCATCCAAAAAGAGTTCATATTTTACTTATACTAAAAAGATAGAAAAAGATTTTCAAATCATTAGTATATAATACTATTAATGGACTTGGATAAGGCTGAAAAATATGAGACCGATAGGACCGATAGGGCCGATAGGGCACGGAGGACCAAAGGGGCAACTGATTTCATTATCAAGTATAAAGTGTACATTTTAGTAGTCATTGTCGTTGTTATCATTATTATTGCATCAAATTCATCATATTACCGAACCGTTACTAACTTATACTATAGCCTCATGAAAATCCCACGTCTTGTGATGATTGTTGCCACAGGATTATCAATCTTTGGACTATCCAATGTCATTGATGTACCATCATTCTTTAATCATACAAGGGTTCAAAAACATACAATGAAAGTTCAATTACCTGATGAAAACGGTAAGCGTTTAGTGTCAGATACGACCAAAAAATTCGTTGCAGCCAAACAAAAATGGACTTGTGGGATGTGTAATAAAATGTTAGATGAAACATTTGAAATTGATCACGTTGTCCCACTATATAAAGGAGGCTCTAATGAAATTGATAATCTGATGGCACTTGATCCCATATGTCATCGGAAAAAGACTAATGCTGATCGGCTTAATTTAGCATCTAGTGTTTTTAACCTATAACATATAACATCTAACCTCGTATCTGTACAATTTTACGTACAAGATTTTTCTTGTGATTAATTTTCTTGGGTGTCATCTTATCCTTAACTAAGGCTATAATAGTCTTGTAATTTTGCTCGGTATAAATGAATCTCATTACTTGACGATTAACCAGATTAAAATTTGAGTAGTGTAAAATCTCTTCTGAATCAAAATTGGGTTGACACGTCACGATAAATTCAATCAAGGGTACAAAATACGTATTTAAGGCTTTCTGAACAAAAGATTCCCCGTTTTCAATTTGATTAATGTTAACTCCATTTTTGAAAAAGAACTTGAAAGTATTCAGATAACTCTTTATAAGTTCCCCATAAATCTGAGTAAATTGTGTCTCACTTGTAACTTGTTGAGATATTCGATAGACCTTCTCATATAACTGATCTAATGTACGGAAAAGTAGATATTTTTCTTGTAAAATAATATTCAACTGGTCTTTAGTAATCGCACCACACTTATACAGAGTAATTAATTTAATAATATTTCCTCTAACGGCTAACTTAATGACATTTTCTGTTACTTTAGAGGGGTCTAATTGACACCCACGTTCTGTTAATAGCGCGATATATTGCGTTTGACTATAGTAAAGTAATTCTATCCGCTGTGATGGGTCATCACACATCATTGGAGACTGTAAGTTAACGTTTCGTTCTAACAAATAAACAAGAAAATCAGACAAATGAGATTGACTACAACAATGATAAATTAAAGGCATCTGTAAATGCCCCGTCACGGATGGTAAATAGACGTTAGGGTCTATCTGAAACCGCTCCAAATATTGAATTAATGTTGTAGAATCAACCGAAGGATTCATCAACAATTTCAATAAATCAAGCAGAATTTTAATAGGGTCGATTCCTGATGTATTTTTCATACTAATAATAAAATTGATAAATTTATATAAAACTATTAGTAACAATCCTCTAAGTTATTGATATTTTATTAATATCAAAAATTGATTTAATAAAATATTATTGAACTAACATTCAAATAATTAAGATGTCTACACTAAAAACCCTATCTATTACTCTCATCAGGCACGGAGATACAGATTATAACCATAATTTAGCGCAATTGTATGTCACGAATATCCCATTAAATGAGGCTGGAATTGAGAAATCCTCTCATTTACAAGGAACCTATGATGTTGTATACGTCTCCCCATTATTAAGAACTCAGATGACCCTACAACACTCTAAAATCAATATGAATAAACTGATTATGGATGAACGTATCAGAGAACAAATGGTGTACCCTTGTGATATGATGCAGAATGAAGTCTTGTCGAAAGAAGATGATGACCAACTGATGCGAAGATGTTATAGCTTTCTATGTTCTCTGAAAAAGAGTCCCGATACTAATATATGTATCATTACCCATAGCAATTGGATCAAAATGTTCGCTAGAATTAATAATAATTCAGAATGTCAACATCCAGTAAATTGTGGACAATATCATCTGAAAATTCAATTTAAAAAGATAAAATGAAAAATAACTAAAGATGCAAAAGTATGAAAATAACAGTAGTTATCAAAAATATAGTTGTTTAATCAAAAACTCAGATACTACGTTACCTAAGCGTAAATCAAAGCGTAAAATTGACATTACAGACATCACTGAACCAGATCACATATATAAGAATTTAAGAGAACCACCCGCCAAAAAGAAAAGGCTACATGCAACTACATCGGAAGAACCAGAACCAGAACCAGAACCAGAACCTGATGTATACCACCAAGAATACCAGGATTATATTCAACAACTTCCTACTGAAGAATATCAACAACTCAAACAAATCGAGCAAGAAATCAAAAAATATACCAATGAGAATAATAAGCCTTTAAAGTATCAGATTCTAAGTTCTCATGCCCCTATTCAAACCAAAGCTTTGATGATACAAAAATTAAATAAACTGTCCATTTATGATAAAAATAGTGGTGAATACGCTTATGAATTGTCCACGTTACACCAAATGATTAAGATTCCATGGGGTAGTTATGTCCAACTACCAATCACTAGAACTGATTCTCCTGCTGTTATTCAGGATTATCTCTCCAATGCTCGACAATTTCTTGATTCTGTAACTTATGGACAACACCATGCCAAATCAAATCTATTACTTGAATTAAGCCGATATTTAGAAAACCCAACTGGTCAAGGATTTGTCTTGGGTGTCAAGGGACCACCAGGTTCTGGGAAAACAACACTTATCTCAAAGGGTCTAGCACAAGTCCTAAATCGCCCTTTTTTCCGAATCGATCTCGGAGGAGCCAAGCATTCTGATAGTCTGTTTGGAACTAGGAAAGTCTTTGACCGATCCGATGTGGGTGACTTAGTCCGTATTGTGAGTGATGCTAAATGTATGAACCCTATTATTTTCTTTGATGAATTAGATAAAATAAGCATTAGTGAATACGGTTATGAATTAATCAATGCACTTAATGATTTAACCGATATGACACGCAATAATGAGATCTTAGATCAATACTTAGGAGTCTCAATTGATCTATCAAAAGCAATTTTCATCTTTGCTTATAATTCATCGGAGCATATTCAAGAAACACTCCGTAGTCGCATCCATGAGATTGAAGTTGAACCGTACACGGTTGATGATAAATATAAAATGTCGCAATCATTCTTGGTCCCCAAAGCATGCCAAAAAATTAATATGGATGTCAATAGCGTTTCCTTCACAAAGGAAGGAATTATTAAAATTATCAAACATTACACAAACCAAGAACAAGGAGTCAGAGAGCTTGAAAGAAAAATAGACGATATTATCCTCAAGATTAATTGGACTCGTATCACTCATCAAGCCGCTCACGAATTAAGCAATTACCATTTTCACTCTAACCTCAAAATATCAACATCCATACCATGTATGGTCACTGATAAAATCGTGGACCAATTATTGAAAATGAAGTAGTTAGATAAAAATTGATTTTATCATAAACGTATTTATATAATATCATACATATTATATAAATGGGTGATATGGATTGGACAACTGTCTCTGGTAAACGGAAAAAAGATGACAAGAAACCACAATGTATCGAAATTATCAATCGCAAAACACCTAAGGCCACCAACGCCATTCAAATTCATCCACTTAATGATACATGGGTCTGTTGGTTTCATAATTTAAATAGTGATGAATGGTCTCTTGAAAGTTATCAAAAAGTATTCACATTCAAAACCGTTGAGGATTTCTGGATTCTCAGTAATAACCTCAATAATATCAATAACGGAATGTATTATATTATGAGAGAAAATTACCCCCCTATTTGGGACCATGAAATGAATATTGAAGGCGGTGGGTGGACCTTCAAAATTGATAAGAAATTCGCTCAAGAATTCTGGGTCAAACTATCATGCTACTGTGTTGGAGAAGTACTGTCCAAAAATACAAGCAATATTGTTGGGATTTCTCTAAGTCCAAAGATTAGATTCGTAACCGTTCGTATCTGGACGAAAGATACTAGTAAAAACCCAGCAGAATTTAATAACATCAAGATTGAAACTGAAAACGACTCAATCCCAATTAACTTCGCAAATGCACGGTTTACACCAAACCGTGAAGCCTTGCGATCATAAATGTTACAAGAGTCACAAGAGTCAATTTTTACTTGATTAGTTGAAGTAAAAATTGATTTGAATACTACCTTAAATTAAGAAACACATAAAGATGACTAACAAAAATGTCAGTCACATTTTTATACCGCATGAATCGGAGTTATAGAGTAAAGTTATCACCAGAATTCAAATTTAAGAATGAGAGGGGACCTCACGTAGAGACGGATGAGGAGGGATTAATAGAAAAAACATTTCAACTAGGGAAAAGAACAGAAATAACGATAGGAGAGAATATTGCTGTGATGTATGATGTAATCGGTCTTCAAAACAGAGGAAGACCAGCACATATAACGGCATATTTTGGACAACCAAGTGGAGCGACAAATTATTAAAATAAAAAAATAAAATTACTGTTACATACTAATACATACTGTAACATACTTTGTATTAGTATTTACCAATCTAACACAAAGTATTTTATATTATTCCCCACAAACTATTTTTATTTTATATTATCCCCCACATACAATAGGAGGGGCTATGGGGAACCTAGGTTCCCCACTTATAGGTTCCCCAATGTAAACTTGAAATCAAAATTATCATCATTACAGAAATCACTCAAATCCATAACCTCCTTCTTCTCTTCACGCATCATCGGTTCAGCTACACTTTGTTTCACAGGTATCTGCTTCTTGATCTTCTCTATATCCATAGAGATATTAAACGCATTTGTACCTGATGGAATAAACTGACCAAACATGATATTACCACTGACACCTGTCATCATATCAACTTCACTAAAAATAGACGCATTCGTCAACTGTGTGGTTGTCTCCTCAAATGACGCACGATGAAGCGGTCCGCTCTCTGTTTTATTGACCCCATGACGGTCTACTGAAACCATTGTTCCTTGATTGGTCATCACATCAACCAATAAACTAATATGACGCTCCTGAACCGATGAACCACTTGCCTCTAACAATTGGTTGATTTCCGAAATGATACACACTCTGGCTGCCTCGATACCATATATCTGATAAATCTCCCACACATCATTGGAAACCGTTTTATACATATCCACATTGGGTAGAGGTAATACTTCTAATAAGTTAGAACCATCCGTATCCAACATGTACCGTACATTATTATACTGCTTAATTGCCTCATCATATGAGGACGCGTCTGAATCAAACGGGGATAAAACTTTACCATTGGGTAAAACAATCTCCTTCTTAACAGTATTAACCAAACAACGGTCAATACCCTCAATGCCCTTGATTTTAACCGTTAACAGATTAGATTCTAAGTCGCGCAGATAATTAATTGGGTCATTGGATTCATCTTGGTCATCCCCTGATGGAGACACCTTAATACGGCAGATCAGTTTACATGCGTTATCATCACTCACTATCAATGTATGCTCCACTTGCTCTGAAAGCAATTTCTCACGTAAGCGATGCTCTATTAAATACATCGGGATACTCTTCCTCATAATCGCTTCACGGTCAAATTCTAACCGTAGTAACCACTTGAAACTGTGCAAATCCTGCACCTGGTCATTGTCTGGTAAAAGGTCATAATAACTGTCAACGAATTCCTGGTCTTGTTGAATGCAAGTATGATGGTCATCTTCATCATAAAAAATCTCAGTACTCACCAACAAATCACTCAGAACTGTATGTTCTATCTCGGCACCCATTAGACTGGCACGATTACCATTCTCTGTCTTAATGGTCTGATCAATATTCTTCTGGATGAAGAAATCGTCATGAATATAAATGGTCATAGATGGCAGTTTAATATTACGAGACAAACTCATCAGTTCCTTCAAACGTGGAGTACCCCTCGAAATATTGGCCTTTGAACCCTGACCTGTCTGATGGAATGTATTCAAGGCCATCTGAGTTGTGGGTTCTCCCAGTGACTGAGCCGCAATAATTCCAACGTTCTCACCAGGATTGACTAAAGACTTCAAGAAACTCACGTATAAGGTATCAATCAAGTGATCAAACGCCACACGATTGAATTTATATTCAGTAATTAAAACCTTAGATGACAGATTAAAAGCCATTAATGAATTAAAGATTACCGTATTGACGTAATTAACCGATGGTCGAGGATCAACCACTATCTTGTCACGCAACTGGTTGACCTTGTCAATGATATACAGAGGACTCAAATCCGCGACAACCTGTTCTTTCAAGTGAAACTGATTACCCATATTCTGAATAATCCTTTCAAACTTGACTGGACATTTCGCACCTGCCGCTAAACGGCTCGCTGGAACATTTGTCTTCAAGTAATGGTAATAACTTTCAATTCTAGAAAATTCACTCTCAATTAAAGACCTGCGCTCCTCCTCAGAAACGCTCATCATATCCTTATATGCCTGAGGTGTCAAGCAAGCTTCCAACTCTGACTCATAATCTACATACTTGAACTTCTGGCACAAGCGTTCCATATTATAATTGATAAATGAAATGTCCTGTGTCTCCAAATAACTCGCATCAAATCCATCCGCACCATAAACTGTCTGGATAATCATATTGTTCGCATTCCGAACGCTACCATCATAGCAAATACGAACATCTTCTAAAGCCTTAATCAGTTTACGCTGGATATAACCCGTTTCTGCCGTTTTAATCGCCTTGGTAATAACACCAATACGACCTTCTTGAGCATGAGCCCAATATTCGGCTGGATTCAGACCATCCATAAAAGAGCTCTCTACGAATCCATGTGATTCAGGACGCAGGTCATCCTTGTAGAAATGAGGCAAGGCGCGACGATGGAGCTGATTCTCAATCCAATTGCCCTCAATCTGTTGTTGACCCAACAATGCCACAATTTGACACATATTGGTCTTATTACCCTTTGACCCACTCCGAACCATGGTATCAATATGATTGCTCTTGGGAATATTTTTCTCAAGGTACCGCTCCGAGTTCAAACGGCTTTCGGTCATTGTATCAATAATTTTCTTCGGGAATTCCTTCTTGTAATTGAATGCATTCGTACCAGATGGGAGATTGCCCATCTTAGCGTTCTGAATCGCTTGTGATACGACCTTCTTGGAATCCATGATGTACTTGCGAATCTCTGTATGAGCTTCATCAGAGATGACACAATCATCAATACCGCATGTAAATCCTTGGATTGTTAACCAAGTATTGGCTGCAAATGATAGGTTATTCAACAAATCACGGGTCATAATAGGACCATGGTCGTTCCATGTAATATGGAACAAGCTCCCAAATCCTTTACCAACATGACCGCTATTCAAAACACCCGATGACATCTTTCCAGCCGCAATCTCTACATCACCTTTCTTATAAGAAATGGGGGGTAAAAACATTGACATGAATTGTTGACTTGTCCAACGGGGGTCAGCTCCACCAATAGCTGGTGGTGGAAGGGTTTCACTGAAAGATGATGTTGCACTCATCAGTCTCATCATCTCTTGATATGTTAATTGTTTGTTTTGTGTTAATAGGTAATTACCTAACATACTGTCCTGAACCAACCCAATAACGGGTTTACTAGCCTGAGGACTTACAATCTGCGTCGGAACTGAGGCGAGAAACCGTAGTTCTACGACTGATTCTAAGGTTAAAGGCACATGAACATTCATCTCCGAATCTCCCCATACTTTCATATGAGGTCGGACTATATCTTAAGCCATCTACGATTGGTTAGATCGTCACTGATGACCGACAGCCATTTAGTCTCTGAACCTTCTCCATGTCCATCACCATAACGGATTTAGGAGCTTGGCTGCGGATTGCCCATTAAGAGCACATTGAAGTGTACTCTTATCTCAACAAGTTTTACTTTGCAGAAAATGATGGTATTTGTCTCAAAAATATAAGTGCTCTTTCTTTCATTTCATTCGGTGTTTGAAATTTACCTCTAAAGGCAATTCTCTTTCCATTAATACATATTTTATAATGAGAAAACTGTCCTGCCGAATGTATTGAATGTATGTATTTCTCTAAGTTATTGTGATCAATCGTACAATTAATGAACCGTGGTAATTTCTTGTCATCATGCTGTTTCTGAGCACTCTTACTGCGCATCTGCTGAAATTCCAGGGTGTTTGTTGATTGTTTTAATCTGATGGAAATTTTTTGTTTCGTTTCTTCACTATGAACGTATTTTATTTTCTCTGGCACAATATTATTATTTGATACTGATGCGACATAAAATTGCCCTGCTCCTCCAATAGTTAAGTTGTAACCATTTGGAAACATTGTTTGATAGTAATCAATATAATATTGTTCATAAAAATCCATTTCACTCCGTTCACACCTACGAATTAATTCCACCGAAAAATTATCAACTCCATTTTTCCTGATAGCATTATTTAAGTACGTTGATTGTTTCACCTTAGTTTGACATACTGCTTCACTTATATGATCTTTGAGACGCCCACGAAATCCAAATGGGCGATATTTACCTCTATTTTTCCGATGTGATACTACCTGTCCAATGTAAATTTTTGTATTTATCAGATTGATAATCATATAAATTTCTCCAATCACATTGTCATTAGTATCTAATAAATCGTCCAAATATTGTATTTTATCTTCAATTGTTACCATTTCTGCTTATCTATGCCATTACGCATAGTTCAATTTCAATTTTTCAATTGAAATGAAGTCTGTTGAGCTTTAGGGTGTTCCCGCAATTTGACTATCTCGCAACACAATCAATTATTAATTGATATGTTACTAGATGGTTACATTAGGTATATTTGAAAACATACCCAGTTAAGTTTACAATGTTTACCCTAATAGGTGACTTAACAACCTATTAGGCATCCACCTGTTGGTGACAAGATTAAACCGTTCCGATCACCATCAAAATCTCCATTGTATGGGGCACAATCTACTGGGTTAAACCTGAATGTATTACCATCCAGTACTTTAACCCGATGTGCCATCATACTCATTTTATGTAAAGAAGGCTGACGATTGAACAGCACCCAATCGTTATCTAAGAGGTGACGATAGACAATATCACCTGGTTTGAGGTCGTCAATGGTTTCACGTTGTTTGTTGTATTTGAGATTAATCCTGGTTTTAGAACCAAGTCTCTTAAAACTCTTGGCTCCTGGATAAACAAACGGACCACTTCTGACCAACTGCGTCATCTGTGCTAAATTAAATTTAGTCACCAATTCTGGATAAGTTAAGTTCATCGCAATCTTACGAGGAACACCCAACTGATCCATGGATAAACTCGGGTCCGCCGTAATAACAGAACGAGCCGAACCATCCACACGCTTACCCATCAAATTACCACGAACACGACCATCCTTGGCCTTAATCCTCTGGCGAATCGTCTTCAATGGACGACCCGAACGCTGATGAGCATGAGGTAAATTTGAAATCTCATTATCAATATAAGTTGAGACATGATACTGTAGCAACTGCCACATTTCCTCAATCAAACTCTGCTTGGTGGCCTCCGTTATTTTCTGACGCAATAAGGCGTTCCACTTAATAACATCGTTCAACTTATGAGTCAGGTCATCATCGTTGGTCTTACCGTTGTCCTGCTTGACAGAAGGGCGCATGGCTGGTGGAGGAATCGGCATAATTGTCCAAATCATCCACTCTGGACGAGACAACTTGGGATCTAATCCAACTAACTCAATATCCTCATCTGTGACATTCTTAAAAATTGTGAAAATCATCTCTGGATTAACCACAAATTTCTCTTTTTCTTTTCCCTTATCATATGTCCCTACAATCCTCACTATACCATCACGGTCTTTACTGTATTTCGGCTGCGGTGCTCCACAGTTATGACAAGTCTTGGCTGCAGATTTACTCATCAGTGAATCAACATATGCAAAACGACCTTTATCACTCTTGGCATGGATTTCATCCATAAGCTTCTGTGACGTGGGGTTATACTTGTCTATCAAGATAGATGAACACCTATTACAGAAACAGCCCAATAATTTTAAAACCATGGAATAGTATGGGATTTGAATCACTGGCTTAACCAGATTCAAATAACCGAAATGACCAGGGCATTCCTCGCGAGTGTAGTGACACGTTAAACACTTGACTCCACGTTCAATCGGGCCTAAACGAGGGTCCATCAAGGTTCCTTCCAGATTCTGCAGATTAGTAATACGCTTGTAAATCTCACATACACTTTTCTGTTTAATCCTTTGAGGACTCAGAATCCCAAACGTAACACGCTTAATTTGACCCACATCCACACTATACTCAAAATCAGTTAATGGCATATCTGGATGTATTATATATAACAAAGGATATTAAATATTTATTTATGAATCAATTTTTCATAATGATTTTTTTATTTTCCTACAATTATGTTATACATATAATGTCTTTAATCTATCAATGGATTCAAAAGCTGACCTCTGTCTACAACGAGTACAGTGATGCCCCTAAACCATCAGTTGATGTTGATAGTGAAGGTAACTTCTACGTTGCGTATGCCTGTGTCAATCCAGTCAGTGGACAAACTAATGTTGGGTTGATTGATGTCTGTGTTGCCAAGTTTGACTCTGATGGTAACGCTATTTGGTTTAGACAACAACCAAGTTTTGATACATCTCAAGATGATATTGATCCCGATATTTGTGTCGATTTAGCTGGAAACGTTTATGTCACATATACAACAAGTGGAGAAGTATCTGGTCAAGAGAGTACGGTTACCACTGCTGATGTTGTTGTCTTCAAACTGGATACTAATGGTGATACATTATGGGTCAAACAAGCCACTGAATTTAATACTTTGGGTCAAGATCATGCACCCTCAATTGATACTGATGGAAGTGGTAATGTCTATGTGGCATATTATGCCACCAATGATAGTGTCTCCAGTTACTATGATAACATTATCCTGTTCAAACTAGATACAAATGGTAACATTGTATGGGTCAAGAAAACCGACTCATTTAATACTCCTGGTGGTAACTATAGCCCATCCCTCGCAGTTGATGACTCAGGAAATTGTTATGTCGCATACTATTGTGACGGGTTCCCTGCTTCTGGTGAAGAGGTAGTTGGATTTTACGATGTCGTAGTCTTTAAAACAGACAGTAGTGGTGAACTTCAATGGATCCGACAAAGGGCATCGTTCGACACGATTGAAGTAGATGTACGCCCTGCACTAACCATTGATACCTACGGGACAATCTATATCTCTTATCAAACTCGTGGAACCACATCAGGCCAAAGCTCGAGCGGAGGATTCTTTGATATAGTCGTTTTCAAGATGGACACGACGGGTAACGTGGTTTGGATTAGGCAAAACACTATCTTTAACACAGACCAAGCGGATTATGCCACATCAATCGGAATTGACACATTAGGTATGATTTATGTTGCTTATAGTACCACAGGTATCGTGTCAGGTCAAACTATGACTGGGACACAAGATATTGCGGTCTTACAAATGGATAATGACGGAAATGTGACCACGATTCTACAACAACCGACCTTTAATACCGCATATGAGAATGTCTACCCCGCTATTGCTATTGATTCACAAGGAAGTTGTGGTGTGGTTTATTATAGTGTCAACCCTGGACTCGGTGAAACTGGTTCATCGCAAGAATTAGTTGTTTTCAAATTACGTAACTTGATTTGTGTTCATGAAGAAACCATGATTCTGATGACAGACGGTTCATCAAAACCAATCAAGGAAATTAAACGGGGTGACATTGTAGCTCCCAATCATCAAGTAGCCCGCTTATGCCCAGAAAAAATCAACCAATGCTCTAAGGTCAGTTTAGTGGTTTTCGAGAAAAACTCACTCGGAAATAGCCCTAATCAAAGACTTATTGTGACACCTAACCACCCGATTTTCTATCAAAATGCACGCCGCCCTGCTAAATGTTTGGCTAAGTGTCCTGGTGTGACTCTGATAGAAAATGTCGTCTTAAGCCAAATCACCGACTTATTTGATGATACATCAAATGTTTCCTTATATGACCTACAGTTTGATCATGATGGTAGTTATGTAGCCAATGGGGTTGAAGTCCAGTCACGATCACCGTATAGTTATTATGGACCGTTACCCCAAGAGCTATATTATGACGCCAGTTTATACAGTAGTGATAGAGTATGGGATTGTATGGATCATGATTTACCGTTAGATAACACGAACATGGAATTTAACCTAATCATGCTCAAGAACAAACGGCATGATTTTACTGATAAGCATATCACTAATAAAATCATCAAGAAAAAAAATAATCAAAAACCACTACCTGTCTCTATCGTCAAGTATGCGTAATAATTTTAGAAGATATAGATATAGATATAGATATAGATATAGATATGTCATCTAAGAGACACTTGAAAAAAGCGAATTGTTTTGACCCGATAGAACTCGAAGAAAAAGAGATTATACAGTATCTCAAAGCAGATAATGACAATATCATTTTGACTGATAGTCAAGTTAAACAGTTGACTTGTGCCACTATTAGTTATCTACAAAATTACCTTGATGATCCGCATTCGGTTTACTATCAATGTGGACTGCAGACACGTCAAGTGGACAAGAAAAAACCAATTGTCAGAATTCCTGCAGGTAACCTTGATTATTATGTAGCGTTTCATGATCTCAAGAAAGCTCTCAACAATCGTAGCAAAACGGAGTCTGCTTGGACGTTTATGACCTTTGATCCAGCTGGTATGACAGGTCCATTGATGTCTAAAGATGCCCTGCGTGGTGATAATTGGGTTAGTAGTTTACATTGTCAAACGGGTACTGAAAGACAACTGTCAACAATCCTAACCTATCAATTAGATGGAGAAGAACAACCACAACAACAGACCAAACAACAACGTCAACAACGTCAACAACGTCAACAACGTCAACAACGTCAACAACGTCAACAACGGCAACAACGTCAACAACGTCAACAACGTCAACAACGTCAACAAAGTCAACAACGTCAACAAGGACAAGAAAACCAAGAGATTACCATTAATCTGGAACCCATAGATCAAAATATAGATGAAACTATTTTATTAGATGAAATAGATGTTATTGTACAATACCTCACCAGTAAATATGGTGAGGAAATATATGTGGATCTCGATCAGAACCAACAAGGTCAATATTTTTACGAAATTACATGTGAGGATAATATGGTGATGAATAATATGCTGTATGATTATTGTAACTTAGATGATCAAGAGCCGATAAACATAAATCATATTTTGTATAGAGTAAAAATACTAAGTGGTGGAGTGTGTCTTAGATTTCACTACTAGGTAGGTAAAAATTGATATTTATAAATTACATATATATCATATTTTCAAGAGATGACTCTCATCATAAATGATCTATATCTTGGAGGAATTAGTGATGTCAATGATTCATTTATATATGATAATAAAATTAAAACTATTATTACGGTCGCTAAAGAATTGTATATAACAGGTGATCATGCGTATTTTGAATGGTTTTATTTCCCACTAGATGATAACAACGTTCCCGTTATGAATGAGATGATGAATATCGCATCTATAATTGAAAAACAACTAGAAAAAGGAGCAGTCCTGATTCATTGCTATGCTGGATATAGTCGCTCACCGACGATGGTTATAGCCTATCTAATGATTAAACATGGTCATAATGTATTATCAGCCTACAATTTTATTGTTAATCAGCGTCCAATTTTACCCAATCCCTATTTTATGGATCAGTTAATGGTATTAGAGGAAAATATTTCACATACAAGATCATTTCAACCGTATCGTGTGGATTCTGATGTCATATATATATTATGTAGTCTAAGTCTGCCCTCTAAATACTATATTGTGGTTGAGAGTATCTATTTATCAAACAATAGAGACATTTGGACAACATGTGCGATCATTAATCGTAGAAATTCTGTCCATACAGAATTGATTAAGAGGTCAAAAATATAGACATACAACTGAATAATTAACTTTGTTAAATTTCATCATTTTACGAAAAATTGATAACATAATTTAATTGATGTTATCAATTTATTAATTAATTAATTTATTGGTTATGTCAACTAGTGATTACATTATCGGTATTGATCTAGGAACAACCTATTCTTGCGTCGCTGTATGGAAAAATGGCCGCGTTGAAATCATCCCCAATGATATGGGTACCAATACAACCCCATCATGTGTTTCGTTCACTGAAAATGAACGGTTTATCGGACAATTGGCTAAAGAAAACTCTCTAAGAAACCCACAAAATACTATTTATGATATTAAGAGACTGATTGGGCGGCGCATTGATGATCCTATTGTTCAAAATGATGCCAAAAATTGGCCTTTCATAATCACTGAAAATCAGTCACATCAACTAGTGATTACCGCGACATATAAGGGAAAAGAGCAATCTTTCCATCCAGAAGAGATTTCTGCTATGATTCTAGAGAAACTTAAATCATATGCGGAAGATTATTTAAGTCAAAAAATCAATAAGGTCGTAATTACTGTACCAGCTTATTTCAATGATTCACAACGGCAAGCAACTAAGGATGCAGCACAAATTGCTGGACTACAGTGTATTAGGATGATTAACGAACCCACAGCCGCTGCTCTAGCCTATGGATTAGATAAAAAATGTCAACAAGAAGAAAAAGTTTTAATTTTTGACCTTGGTGGGGGAACGCTTGATGTCTCATTATTAGCAATTGAGAACGGAACATTTGAAGTCTTAGCAACCTCAGGAGATTCTCATCTGGGTGGTGAAGATTTTGATAACCGTATTCTAACTCATATTTGTACAGAATTTAATCAGCAACACAGTAACCATAACATCCCACCAATTGAAACTAACCTCAAGGCCATGCGCAAATTGAAATCCCTATGTGAAAAAGCTAAAATTACTCTTTCGTCAGCAGTCAAAACAGTCATCGAAATTGATTCATTACACAATGGTCTTGATTTTACTCTTGTCATCACGCGTTCTAGATTTGAAGAATTATGTCTGGATTTATTTAAGAAATGCTTGAATCCTATTCAACAAGTTCTTAAGGATACCAAGATCAAGAAAGAAACCATTCATGAAATTGTCTTAGTTGGAGGGTCTACCAGAATCCCTTACATTCAACATCAATTAAAGGATTTTTTTAATGGTAAAGAACTTAATAAATCGGTTCATCCAGATGAGGCTGTGGCTTATGGTGCTGCGATTCAAGGGTCTATTTTATCCAGAATTCCTGACCAAAAAACCAGTGACATTGTTTTACTTGATGTTATCCCACTGTCACTTGGATTAGAAACGGCTGGAGGAGTGATGAGTTTTATTATCGACCGTAATACACCAATTCCTTGCATGAGGAAGGACCGATTTACCACATATACTGATAACCAAAAAGCCGTAACAATTACTATATTCGAGGGAGAACGCCCAATGACCAAATATAATAATAAATTAGGACAATTTGATTTAGTGGATTTGGCACCAGCAGCTAAGGGGATTCCTCAAATCGAGGTCATATTTGATATTGATGACAATGGAATTTTAACCGTAATGGCAACTGATATTAATTCATCGAGTCACAACCAAATCAAAATCATCAAAGATAAGGGGCTACTCAATGATAAGGACATTACACAACTTATTATTGAAGCTGAAAAATATCGACAAGATGACCTCTTGATGAAGACCTTAGCTGAACTAAGAAATAAAGCTGAATCACTTATTTATCAAACAAAGAATTATTTGATGGATAAGCAATTTGAGAAAGAAATTTCATCTGAAGAAACAAATGGCCTAGTAGCCACAATGAATACATTACGCAAATGGTTAGATGAACATCAAAACCCCACATTAAGCGAATATGAGGAAAATATCAACCATCTTGAACAACTACGCAACATTATTTTAACGCGCATCTATGCAGAGATTCCAAAATTATAACTAAGGACTAAGGACTAAGGACTAAGGACTAAGGACTAAGGACTAAGGACTAAGGACTAATACTAATAACTTTGGTCAGTTCTTCTTCAGTAAACTCTTCCTTATGACCACCATGATATGGTTTGCCATACCCTTTACTAATCATATCATCATTGATACATGTCTCGTCACCAATATACGTATCACTATGAAGCTCATCAATCATGTATAAGTGACCCATAAGACGACCATATTTGTCTTCTTGACTAAAATTTACCCATACTAATCGATTTAAAATATGTGATTTCAAGTAATCACTAGCGCATTTGGCTGCTTGAATATGTAAGTCCCGATGAGGTAAAGCCAAACTCGGTTTTAATTCGGGCGCATCATAATCTAACATACGAAATGAGTCTTTAATCGGTTTGTCTTGATAAAAGAAGACAATTGTCACGGTATCTCCATCATAGACATTGACCACTTTGGCTTTAGTCACAATACCATTAAAACTAAACTTTGATAGATTCTCAAAATTATCATTGATTAATTCAATCGTGTGATAGGGGTCACTCGCCATAATAATTGGGATAGGTATCAATTATATAACATTATATATAATTTTCGTTTAAATGATTTAAATAATAGAATACTATTCATCATATAGTCATTCATGTCAAATATTATCATTCATTCACCTGCAACTGTAGAACTGGATAAAATCACTTACTCTAAGTTGTATAAACTGAAAAATGGCTCATTAAAAGGGAAAATATCCTACAACCATGGTTACAACTTGTATATCAAAGGGCCTAAAATGACTCTGGGGTCAGATATTATTAAACAAAACGGTTACTACTATGTTGATTTAACTTTTGATAAGAAAAATAAGCACAATCTGAAGTTTCTAGAACTTGTCAAAAAAATAGATTATTTAGCTATTTCTGAAATTCATGAAAATTCACAATTATGGTATCCTGACCATAATGAGGATGTGTCTTTAATTCAAATTGAACAGGAGTATATACCAACCATTAAATTATCAACAATTTACACTGACTGTTCCGCATTGAAATTAAAGATTAGTGAAAATAAAACGGAGTTTTTTGATCAAGATAATATAGCAGTTCCTTACCAATTAATTAAGGAAAACTATATGACAACCCCTCTATTTCATGTTGAGGCAACATGTAAAGATGATCAATACATTTGGACACAGTGGGAATTATCCCAACTTAAAGTTGAGTTACCTGAAACCGTTATTAGTGGTTGTCAATTAATTGATATAGACGATGAGAGTGATAACGATGATGTTATCCCAACTGTAGAGGAATTAGAGGAATTAAATAAAATAGAAGTAGTTGAATCATCAAATATTTAGGTCATAACAGTTTAGTTTCATAAGATTAAGATTACGTTTTTTTTTATGTGTTTATTTATATAAAATCAAGAATGAATAAAGACATAGTTACTGTCCTAATTGTAGGTGTTGTTGCTCTAGGACTTTTCTATTTACTCTCGGGAAGTTCAATAATCGCGAATACAGGAGAAGTTGTGGAACAAGCGGGTAGCAATATCCAACTACCCAGGTTCCGTCCACAAGATAGCAGTGTTGGTCCCTTTGACCCCGCTGATGGTGTGCCTCCCGCCAGAGGTGCCCAAATGAACCCCATTAAACAAAACACTAACGTGTTACCCTATCCACAAATCAGCAATAACTATGCTCCCCAAGAAGCCAACTTACAAGGACAGTTCGTGATTGATAGTGGAAAACAACCCAAACTGGATTGTTTCCCGAAAGATACCGTCACTCCTCAGGAACTGATGCCACGTGATGATAGTTATAACACATGGCAAAAGAGCAGCCCACCCAACAACGGTCATCTTGCTGATCGTAACTTCCTAGAATCTGGTCATCACTTCGGTATTGACACCATCAGCAACACACTCAAGAACCCCAATCTGCAACTACGGTCTGACCCTATCATTCCTCAGGTTGAGGTTGGTCCTTGGAGTCAGTCTACAATTGGTCCTGATACAAACCACAGACAATTTGAGATTGGTGGTGATTACTAACTTGTTTGAAGCATATAGAAAATATAATTTATAATTATGATATGATATATAATATAATATCATATCATATCATTTATATGGCAGACAGGAAAAAACGCACCAAAATCCCCACTCAACAAGCCGATCAAGTGCTTCAACAAAAATTAGATAAACTAGTTGAACTTCAAAACGGTGTTCATGTTCTTAATGAACGGATTAATTCCACTAAACGAGACTTAATAACACACTTTGAACAGCATCCGCAGCTCAAATCAGGTCAATATATAGCCGATGACTATCTAATCCGATATATCGATCGTAAAGTGACTGATACGATCAGTCAAAAATTACTCATTTCTGGTCTGGCACAATACTTTCAAATGAAGGGTATCACTGACATAAAAAGAGAAATATCAACCGCTCTACAAGTAATCAAAAACCAACGACACAGCCACATTGTTCCTAATATTGATGTTAAGAAAAAACATATATAGAAAAAATAATTTAATATTAATTAGATTTAAATAAGTAAAATGGTAACTATATCGGCATGGGAAGAGGAACACCGTCCTGAAATAATGATATTATATAATAGATTTTTTGCGAACAATCAGGTTTTTAAAGTTACTTATAATGATTTCGTCATTTATTGCTATAAACATACACTTTAAAATCAAACTAATTCATGAGTGAACTAGGGCGTCAATATATTGAGAGGTACTATCATGAATACGATGATAGTGATAAATACTTCGATTTCATCTATGATTTATATGAAAACGTTCATGAGTCTTCCGTATTCCTATTAAACAATGACTCATTTCAAGCATTCTTTGATTTCTGTATGGAAAATATAGACCGTACAATTCTAGATGATTATATTATAACGTCTCATATCTCAGGTTTAGGGCGTGAAATAGGTCGCAAAATAAAACTACCTAGGTTTTTCTATGATGACCATGACCATGATGTCAATGATACTGATAATAACAATTAAATAAACGAATAAACGAATGAACGAATATATTGTATATATAATATATATTTATACAATACATTACTATGAAGACTAAACAGGTTATTAACCCCATCACTAAGAGGAAAATTACCGTTAACGGTAATGTGTATAAACACCTGATCAGTAATGGAGTATTAAAGGACACACCTCCCAAACAAGTCAAGGACCAATCTGGAGGGAACCCTCTACTTGTTATACCACCTCTTGCAGATCTCGTGATTCCAGCAGGATTGAGCTTAGTCTCTTACTATTCTCACAAATATCTTAAACAAGAGAAAAAACAAACTGGTGGTAAAAGAAGCGGAAGCGGGAGCGGGAGCGGAAGTGGAAGCGGGAGCGGAAGCGGGAGCGGGAGCGGAAGTGGAAGCGGAAGCGGGAGCGGAAGTGGAAGCGGGAGCGACAGCGACAGCAAAAAAATACTACCCAATCTTGTCAATAATCCCATCATGAAATCGTGGCTCTCACAGAACAAGATTAGTGAAGTGACACCAGACACTCTGATCCCTGCAGGGATCTTAACCTCTATTTATTATAGTTGTATTGGGATTCCAATACACCCAAATACCACGATCTATCAACAGTTATCAAACATAGTAGATAAAGAGGACCTAAAACACTTTATGAAACACAATAAGTTGGCACGACTTTTACCACAAAACAAACTTCCGTTTTCTGTAATTATGGGACCTCTTGTCTTCAAACAAAATTATGGAGTTGATTCACAAATCAAAAAATGATTTATTTTTTACTAATTGATAATTATCAAATTATAATAAGATAATTTGATAATTAATGTCACTTAAGGACACTAAGTCGATCTCGAAGCCGATTCCTAAACGTATCATAATTAATAATCATGAGGACCTAACCGTTCAACTTGTAGATTATTATCGTTGTCTGGATACCATTGATTTTCATGGCGATGACGATGAAGACGACAACGGAGACAACGACGACGAAGACGAAGATGAAGATGAAGATGAAGATGACGAAGACTCTTGTGATGGTGGGACAAACCTATATTCAAAAGAAAAACAAAAAGAACTGTCACTGAATCATCCTATGCTAATTAAAGCATATGGTATTCTTGAAACAGGACACTCAATTACCATTAATTTGCAGGGATTTGAACCCTTCTTCTATATTAAAATTCCAGATACTTGGACCAGTAAAGAGTGCCACACCTTGGTCAATGGATTGAAAAGTGCGGTGTATTATCGTTATAAAGAACACTTAGTTAGCTCATCAATGGTTAAAAGAAAGCCGTTCAAAGAATTCACAGCTAATGATACTTTTAAGTTCATGAAACTACAGTTTAAAAATAAGGAAAGTTATGACCAGTATTCCTATAAATTAGCCAATCCATTGATCATTAATGGACTCAATAAAGGGAAACCGTATAAATATGACTTATATGAGTCAAATATTGATCCGATTATCAAATTCATTCATTTAACCAAAATTAACCCCAGTGGATGGATTAAAATACCCGCTAAAAAATATCAATTACTCCAACAAAGAACCTCCATGACAAATTTCGAAGTTAAAATCAATTGGGAGCACATTATTCCATATGATAAACTTGAAAGTGCTCCGATCAATATCCTTGCATTTGATATTGAAGCCGATTCAAGTCATGGGGATTTCCCAATTGGAATCAAAAATTATCAAAAGTTATCTCAAGAACTGGTGACACTGTTTAATGATTGCGGTCTACAAACCAAAAAAACAAAGGTTCATCCCCTTTTTCAAAAGAACCCTTTAATGGTCATTATAACACTCCTAAAGTTAGTCTTCGATAACGATTTTCATGCCAACAATATTCATCAGATTCATACAGTCAATAACCTCAAACCTAACCCTGAAACGGTACAACAATTGGGATATACTATTCACTGTTTATCAGAAGATTTAGAGCACAAATTGCTGACTAATAATGATGTTATTTGTCAATTAACTGATTTATTTGAATATAATTTGCCACCAATTGACTCATCTGCAGCTCATAACTCACATTATGGACTATTAGCCGAAGAAATAACCGCACAACTAATCAAACTAGCACGAAATAATAATGCTAGGTTTCGTGAAAATCCGCTCAGTGTCATCATTAAGATGGTCAATCTAGCATTTGATGACTATTTTGATGGGTTCATGATTAGTAATATTTATACCAAAAATAATATCAAACCCAAACCCATCGTGCTAGAATCAATGGTTCCCACGGTACTCACAACCTTACAAGATTGTGCTAATTTTGTCCACTGTAAAAGAATACCGATTCATATCACAGCACAAGAAAAAGACAATCTTTCGCAAGACTATTTTGTCAATCAACTAACAGAACTGTTTAATACACATTTACCACTAGTTGAAGGAGACAAGTTGATTCAAATCGGTTCTACGTTTCAATTAACAGGACAAACCGATTGCTACTTGAAACACATCATTTGTCTCCAATCTTGTGAACCCATTACTAATGAGGAAATGATTATGTATGAGAACAAGGGTATCTATCTACCAGCAGAAGAACTAGCTAATGACCTAGTCATGTATGAGCAACAATTAGGCCAACCTCAGGAAATTAGTAAAGACGAATTAACAAGCCTTATCAAAAATAAGGTTAAAGAAATTAAAACATGGGATATTCCCTACAGAAAAGAACAGTGTCAAAAAGCGGCTGAATATCGCCGATTTAAGCAATCATCAACCGATCATGCAAAAGTAGTTGTAGAATTTTATAATAATGAAAAAGATATTCTCTTGGCTTGGAAACAATTGGTTTTAACTAATGATCCTGATGTTGTAATCGGTTATAATATCTTCGGTTTTGATTTCAAATTCCTCTATGAGCGGTCAATTGAACTTAACTGTTCAGAGGAGTTCTGTCAACTGGGACGACTCAAAAACTGTACTGAGTTATTCTATGAGCAAAAACTAAGCTCAGCGGGGTTAGGTGATAATACATTGAGATATATACCGATGAATGGTCGTGTTATTATTGACTTGTATAAGGTCGTTCAGAAAGACTATCGTTTGGACTCCTACAAATTAGATAACGTTTGCCATAAATTTTTATATAAGGAAAAGGTTGACTTACCACCACGTGAAATCTTCAGTTTACAAAAAGGTAACTCCACCGATCGGAAAAAAATCGCTACTTATTGTCTAGTTGATTGTATTCTATGTAACCGATTAGCCTTAAAATTAGAAATTATTAGTAATAATATGGCCATGGCTAAAGTCTGTAAGGTTCCATTTCCATATCTATTCCTCAGGGGTCAGGGTGTTAAAATCTTCAGTTTAGTCTCTGATTACTGCTCCAAAGAGGGATATTTAGTGCCTGTTCTTCCTAAAGCGGACCCCAGTAATGATGAGAAATATGAAGGGGCTATTGTACTGACACCCGAAACAGGTATATTTTTTGACCCAATCGCAGTGGGTGATTTTAATTCACTATACCCTTCTTCTATGATTAGTGAAAACATTTCACACGATTCATTCGTTGAAATTGGTGGTCAATATGACAATTTACCTGGGTTTGAATACAGTAACATAGAATATGATATTTATAAAAATGAAACCGTACCTGGTACCAAGAGACAAATCAAGAAAAAGGTTGCTGTACAAGTGTGCCGATACGCGCAACTACCAGATGGTAAGAAAAGTGTGCTTCCTTCAATTTTAATGGAACTATTAGCTGCTAGGAAAAATGCAAGGAAAAAATTAGAAGAAGAAACAGATCAATTTAAAAAGAACCTATGGAACGGTTTACAATTAGCATACAAAGTTACGGCTAATTCTCTATACGGACAATGTGGAGCCAAAACTAGTCCGATTAATAAAGTAGAAATTGCTGCATCAACAACCGCTGTGGGTCGCCGAATGATCACCTTTAGCAAAAAATACATCGAAAAAGCATATAAAGACCAAATCGTAACACTTGAATTGAAGCATTCTGGAACTTTTGATATGGTTACAAAACAAATGATTCCTAGTAAATATACTGGAATGACTGTACACGTTAAGGATAGTTATTGTGTCTATGGAGATACCGATTCAGTTTTTATCAGATTTAATGTGTATAATCTCGAGGGGGTCAAATATACTGGATTAGAAGCGATCAGTCTGACTATTGCCTTATGTAAAAAAGCCGCAGAAGAGATCTCATCACAACTCAAAAGACCTCAAAACATTGAGTTTGAGAAGGCAATCTATCCCTTTATCTTAATCTCGAAAAAACGTTATCATGGACACTATTATACTAAAATTGATAGCCCTAGTTTCTATCCTAATAGTATGGGTATTGCCCTTAAAAGAAGAGACAATGCCCCGATTGTTAAACATATTTTTGGAGGAGGAATTGATATTATCATGAATGAGCATAATGTGGAGAAAGGACTGTCTTTTGTTAAGAATGAGTGCCAAAAACTACTCAGAGGAGAATTTCCACTCACTGAGTTCATCATTAGCAAAACCCTTAAGAGTTACTATAAAAAACCACGACAAATCGCACATAATGTCCTTGCATGCCGACAAGCCCAAAGAGACCCTGGAAACCGTTTTGAACCCAATGATCGCGTCCCGTATGCATTTGTCGTCAACTCAAACGCTGCAGCTTTACAAGGAGATAAGATAGAAACACCTGAATTTATTAAACAGAACAAACTATTACTTGATTATAAAATGTATATTACTAACCAGATTATGAAACCAGTGGCACAAATTTTTGAACTGGTACCTGGTTATGAGAAAACCGAAGACACTTTTAAATTAATGATAGACCGATACGAAAATGAACGGACTGGAAATATTAGTCTTGACCGTTTCATCAAGAAACGTGACCCCAGCACAGACATCACACGCCTTTCAGATCTAATCAACCAAGCCAAACAACATCGACAAGAACAAAGAGAGATAATAGATATAACAGATGGAGACGAAAACGATGATGACATAGTTGTGGATGACGAAGATATTATCAGTGACCATGAATGTGACCATGAAGGTGATAATGGAGAAAATATAGAATTATCCAATTATGATGACCCCAACTTCTAAACAAGACACATGATTTTAACAAAAACACTTTGTCATAGTATTAAAGTATGATGGAGAATAAGGGGAAAGACTCTTATCCATTTCAACCATGTCTGCCCATGAATCTTTCTTAGGAACAACTTGATTAATCTGGTTCGGTATAGTTAACCTAACTGGCCTCGGTCTTAAGATGTCCTTCCATATATTACAATTCATACATAAATACCCTGGTCCGCGTCCTTGTCCATGTCCATGTCCTTGTCCATGTCCACGTAACATCATACACTGATAATCTTGACACATGTATATCGTATATCGTATATCGTAATATATAACCAATTATGAGAAATTACAACATCAATTTTTAGCTCATGAAAATTGATTATTGGTTTTGACATATGAAACCAATAATCAATTGAAATGAATATTTTATTGAGAGTAGATGAATACCTACAACAACAGATATTCCATTGGTGTGATTTCAAAACACAAAAAGTCCTCACTGATAGTATGATTGAACTTAGTTATTTGAAAGCAAAAACTCGTCTCATAACATCAGAAGATTACCAGTTACTCGAAGACCATGAATTAGAGCAATATAGAGAGTTAAGACACCTTGACTGCCATGGTTGTAAACTGGTTACGGATGCAACTCTCACTAATTTAAGTCTCCTAACATCTCTTAATTGTGAAAAGTGTCATCTACTCACAGATGCTAGTATCTGTAAGTTACACCAATTAACGACCTTAAACTGTAGTTGGTCAGGAATTACTGATGCTAGCATCCGTAAGTTACATCAATTAAAGACTCTCAACTGCAATTTTTGTACGGGTATCACTGATGTTAGTATCCGAGAGTTGCACCAATTAACGACACTAAACTGTAATTGGTGCCATGGAATCAGTGATATGGGAATCCGTGAGTTACATCAATTAATGACCATCGATTGCAGTTGGTGTCTAGGCATCACTGATGTGGGAATTCGTGAGTTAAACCAACTAACTCATCTTATTTGTTGGGGGTGTCATGGAGTCACCGATCATAGTATCTCTAAGTTACACCAACTAAAGACCCTTATATGCGGATGGTGTAAAGGGATTACCGATGCAAGTATCCGCAATCTACACCAATTAATAACACTTGATTGTAGTTATTGCACAAGAGTCACTAATGCTAGCATCCTTGAGTTACAACAGTTAACTAATCTTAACTGTACTGATTGTATAGGGATTATAGATATTAATCCCTACAGATTTTCCCCAATAATATACCTTAACTATTATAGTTCATTTGTCGTCAATGATGATGATGATGATAATGACAAAATTACATAATAAAAATTACATAATAAAAAATTGCGATAATATATCAAATGGACGATAAGTTACAAAACTTTATCAAAAATATTCGCAATCCTGAATATATCTCTCAACAAATTGCCTCGTTGACCAAAGAACCCGACAAGGAAATAACGGGTACACAGATGTCTGGTATTACTTCTTTGGAAAATATGGGAAATACCTGTTATCTGAACTCAACCCTTCAATGTTTACGTCATCTTAGAGAATTCAACGGTCTTGTAGTTGAAAATACACACAGAATATCCAAAATTCTCCAAAGAAATTTCAAAAATAATCCCCACATCGGTTACTCGGTACTCTTATTGATTAATTATATTAAACTCGTATCATCCATGTGGAAACAGAATACGGCACGAATGTCTCCAATTTGTTTCAGAATCCTCTTTGGTGAGTCGGCTCAACAGTTTGCTAATTGCTTACAACATGATGCACATGAATGTCTGATCTCAATCTTACAATTATTTCATGATGTACTAGCCAAGAATGTCAAATATCAGATCTCTGGAGACTCCCTAACAGAATCAGATAAACTGATTGAGAAAGCACACCAAGACTGGATTACTTACTATCAGAGTAAGCATTCACTGGTTCTTGAAACCTTTTGTGGACAAATTAGAACGGAGATGATTTGTCTTAACTGTCGCATACCCTACTACACCTTTGACCCAGTTATGTGTATCGACTTACCCTTAGTCCAACCCTTAGTCCAGAGCGGTGCTGGTGCTAGTGCTGGTGACTTAAACCATTGTCTCAGCCAATTTACCGCGACAGAACAACTAACATCAGACAATTTATACCTATGCAGTCACTGTCATATTAAAACATGCGCATATAAAAGAAACACGCTTTGGACACTTCCCAATATTCTCATTATTAAGTTAAACCGATTCCAATATCAAATCATCAATGGTACGTATACTCAACAAAAAATATCAGGTTTGATCAATTATCCAATTTGTGGTCTTGATTTGCGCTTGTTTGTTTCATCTCCGTTAGAAAATCAAACGGTTTATGATCTATGTGCAGTCACATGTCATGTTGGTTCACTGATGGGTGGACATTATTACGCTATTTGTTATAACCATATCAATCGGACTTGGATTCGATATAATGATGATAAACATGATATGGTTGAAAACCCTTTATCAGAAGATGCCTTCATTTTATTTTATCAGAGACGACTCTAAAGATTATTGAAAAATCTTTTTTCAGACGTAATTATATACATTCTATGTTACAATTACTCATTTTAATTATTATCATCTTTGTGGTCTTCTTTAGCTTTAAGATGCATATGGAGAACCAATCAAATGAGGTTGATTTGGTCACTTCTAAATATGACCAAAAAAAATACCTGGTTCGTAATTTACCAGATAAGGAGAAAGCGGCTGAATTATTATCTATGATCCGAGAAAGACTCACTAGATTGGTAGAATATTTAGACAACAAATACCCGACTGATAGTCGTATTGTTCAGTTAACTGAAAAATTTAACCCTGATCATATCACTGAAAGTTCTATGGATAGCGCTTATACATCATACTCTGTCAACAAGGGTGAGAAGATCGTCTTTTGCTTGAGACACAGGGACGCGGATGAAACAGAAGAACAAGAAAATCTTATCGACATCAATACCATGATGTTTGTCGCGATTCATGAACTAGCACATATTATGACCTCTTCTATCGGGCATAATAAAGAGTTCTGGGATAATATGCGCTTCCTATTAGACGCGGCTATGTCTAATGATTTAAAAATTTATCGCTATCAACCGTTCCATCTAGCTCCTAAGCCGTATTGTGGTATTACTATTTCAGATACTCCATTGAAAATGTAAAAATATTATAGATACACTAATATTAGTATAATAATAATTATACTAATATTATTATACTAATATATTGATATATTGATATATTTATTATGATGACATCTATGTGTGACATACCGATTACTGACCACTATTATAAAGTAATCAATAGTAGAGAAAAAATCATCACAGTCTTTGTTGGTCCAGTTAATGATAAAATTGAAACTATATTAGACAAAATCACTACTGGTCACAACCCTAGTGACAAGGCATCAAAAGACCTTCTATCCAACCATTTTAAGGGAGATTATCGTGACGTTTTAGGATTAAATTTGATTTCTAAAACATGGAAATGGAATTACACTACTTATCTTATTGAACAAGATGACAACCTCGCCATTGTCAAAAATAAAATTGCATGTGTTTTGAAACAACCTGTGAATTTCCTCTACCTATACGGAACTATTGATGACCATTCAATCTGTTTGGGACACTACTTTGTGAATAAGAAAACCGATAAAGAACTCATATTCCCTATTGACCCGTATATGGATATTAATGTCAATAAAGAGTCAGAGTTTAAAACAACTGTTGATGCTGACCGCCCCAATAAAATGGACATCCATGATGAATTAATTGAAAATTTCAATTTATCTAATGATGTGATGTATCTAGTCACATTCTGTCAATTTATGAGTTTATCTAAAATTAAGGAAACTGCAACCGCTCATCAAGCCCATCACTATCTATTAAAATACTGGCCAGAGATCGTAGATACTCCAGAATTCAATCAATTATATAATGAATGTCGCACTCCCAATGTCTCACAGAATTTATGTCAACAAGTGGAGAAAAATAATACTCTGATGTCCCTGATTAAATCTCCACCACAAGTCGCATCAAATGCTATGATTCAGTTTGGAGATTGTATGATCTTGGAAATTGTTATTCATATTAACTTTGGAGAACAGTTTGGTGATTTTATTGATTTAGTTAAGATTTTTGACCGTTTCACCTTAGACCAAAATGTACCATTTGTTAAATATAAAGGAGATAAAGAACCACTGTATAAGTTGTATGAACCTATTACAAAAGATAATCCAATTGACGTAGTTCAAGAATGGGTGTCAACCGTTCAAAAAAAGAGCAAAATTACTGATATTGGAGCCGTTGAAGAATATGATTTTACTGGTCGTGGACTCAGTTTTAAGAAATTTTTATATCAGAAATCTGACAATAGTAATAAGTATGCGACCGTGAACTTTTATAAAGATGGAAAAATTGAGTTTAAATGCTTCTGGGAAGAAGACATGAAAGCTAATATGACCAATGTGAAACAGGCTTTGTCTCAGTTAGTCATAATGGTCGAGAAAATTAACCGCATCGAGTATCAACTACCAAGGGTTTCGCGACAGAGAAAAATTAAACTACCCGATCCCGATTTTCTGAATAAGGATAAAAGTAATACTACAACACACATCGCATACATTAATACATTCTTACCGCTCAATTATGGTATGAAATTAGATTTTGAACAGATCAATCAATATGCTACTATTTTTGATAATTTTGTCAAAGTCATCAATAAATCACCAAACCCAAACCCAAACCCAAACCCAAACCCAACACAAACCCCACTTAATGCCCTACATTTGAGATATATTCGCATCTCTAATTTTTTGAACACTAGTGACATTGAGAAATTTATACGAAACATGTGTCATCAAATTGACCGTGCTTCTAGAAATAAAGTTATTGTTCAACTATTAATTGATCGGTACCATATTAATCAAGATCTTGCAGAGAAATATCGGAAGAAATATCAATCAATCATTAATGAAATCGCAGAACCAGATGAATCCGTTGATAATCAAATAGGTAAGAAAAAAGAAAAAGAACTTGGGATAGATATTAAAATACATAATTCATCTGAAACAAAATATAAAGTTTTCACCCAAGGTGCCAAGAGTATAGAACAACTATCATATATTCACCGTTTTATGAAGCATTTTTTACAACTATTCAAGGTTAAAGATCAAGTAACTATTTTCCCTGAGAAAACTCAACCCAATAAAATAGATGACCAAACAAGTACACCTAAACACCCTACCAACACCAACTCAAACACCAATGCGACTATTAATAATTTATTAAAAGACCTATTAGATGATTCGGATGATGATGAAAACCTACTTCCGTCTGTCCCATCACCTGTCCCGTCACCTGCTACGTCACCTGCTACGTCACCTGTCCCGTCACCTGTCCCGTCACCTGTCCCGTCACCTGTCCCGTCACCCGTCCCGTCACCAGATTATCAAATAGACTATACTAAAAAAATTGACCCATTAGTTCTATTAAGGACAAAGGATCCCGTCTTATTTACAGATAAAGATAAGACCAAACCGTATAGCCGACGCTGTCAACGTAAGAAACAACCGATGTCACAATCACTCAAAAATTATCAAAAGATACTTCAGGAGCTCACTAAGAAGAAAAAAGACCTAGAGAAGCAGCAGAAAACAGGGAAATTATCTGTCAAAAACCAACAGATTTTAAAAGAGGTCACTCAACAACTTAAAACATATGATAACGGTGTTACATACAGGGATCATCACTATTTTTGCCCCAACTTTTATGATTATTCAGAAGAAAAAATACCATTCACAGACGAGTTCGATGAGGCCAATGCTACTAATGACAAAGGGTACCCTATTTACAAGTCAGATATGGATTCAACACGCGATAAATATGCTGGATTCGTTGAAGGTTGTTTACCATGCTGTGGATTTAAACCCGAACGCAACTATAAAAAATGTCTCAATACGGAAGACAATGACTCACATGTCTCATCTATTAATATTAAATATATCCTACAAAATGATACTCGGGGGGTTGATGCGAATCGATATGCCTTATTACCTGAAATATTAAATGTCATTTTTAACGGGTCTCAACAAATTGACAATAAAACTGGACTAGGGTTCTCTGGTTATTTAAGAAAAGGTATCGCTCATGAAACGGAGAATAATGTTTTTTTACAAGCAATCTCCGAAATTATGACGATGTCACCTTTTAAATTAAGTGGTAAATCACTGAAAAACCGCTTACTGAGTCCACAACACTTAACACTCAACAGATTCCTCTCAATGAAATCAGGTACATTGAAACTCGTTTTTCAAGATGATGATGATCCAACAGAAGAAAAGGCTTTTGAAAATTTCAAAAATTACATTCGAAATGATAATTATGTCGATGAAGACATCTTATGGGATTATGTCTGTGCACCAGGTATCATTAATAAAAGCGGCTTTAATTTATTTATTGTCGAATGGATTATACAAAAAAATATAAACTATAAACAAAAACCGTTTGATAATCTAACTCTCAAATGCCCTATCGGGTACGACATTAATGATCTTTATGACCAATCAAAACCATCTCTAATCCTACTCAAGTATAACATTTATTATGAGCCTATTATATTTATGGAAAATACGACTGAAACCATATTGTTCAATAACAATAACCAAATTATTATACAATTACATCAGATGATTAAACAGTGCCATCAATGGACTCCGTCGTACGAAGTCATTGATCTATTAAATCCCGAATTTCCTGCATTGAAGTTTGATGAACCTTTTACACTTCAAAAGACAACTGAAGAAATTGAGGATTGGCTTCAACGTGATGCAACACAGCCAACGAAGTCATTTGAGCCTAATGGACAAGTCATTGATGCGTATAATAAGGCGGTCTACTTAATTCTCAGTAATGGGTTAAAATTACCAATTAAACCTTCTGGACGTGGAACCTATCCAATTGTATCGTTAGACAAAATAGATTCTCTAGATTATTATCAAACCTATCAATACTTATATCAACTCTCAGAAAATACCGATTTAAACACACAACCAACACATAATGTTTTTAATGAAGAAAATAACCACGTCATTGGTATACTCCTTAAAAATGGACTAATCGTTGATATTAAACCGATTAAATTAAATGAAATTGAACCGCAAATATTCATAGGTATGCAAATTAACTATAAAAAACTACCACAGATCAAACAATATTATAATAGGGATAATGTTGATCATTCATTATCTCATAAAACAGAACATGTTGATCGCCGTGTACATTATGTTAGAAGAAGACAATATGAAGATGAGTCTTATCAACGGTTTAGATATGAGGTTGGTAATTTCTTAGAAAAATCACCTACAGAGATAGAGAAGATTGTTAATATCTTAAACTCAAAACAAAAAATAGAACACAAAAGAAATGACTTAAGAACTCTACTGAATTCTTTATTGGAATCTATTGTCACGTTTAAACGTGACAAACCACTTGATTATAATAACTATGTTACTCCTAATGTACGTACTATTTGCTCATCTAAGAATGAAGCAACATGCCAGTCTGACCCACATTGTGCCCTTGATAATAAAGAGTGCCTATTATTTATGAATCAAGAAAATCTATTGAATTCATCTATTGATAACTTTGTGAAGTATATTGATCTTATGGTAGAGGAGCTCTTAAAGAACCAATTTAAGCGGATCGAACTATTAAAAAATCAAGTTGATAATACAGTGGATCCAAATATTTTTGAACATCACCCCAATGAATTGTTATTAGTTGATACGTCAACACGTCAGTATCATGCTAAAATTAAAAAAATATATAAAAGTGGACGAAATTACTATGAACGCATGAACCAATTATATGATCTTGCTAGTGATGATTATACCGCTGAAGATTCTACTTTACTAAAAACACAATGTTACCAAGGATTTACTGAATTACCTAAATATTGGCTGGAAAAATTACAACCGAGCTATATGATACAACAAGATGCAGAAACAAACAATTGTATTCTTGAAGCAATCTCTAGCGCATTAAATCAAATAAGGACCCAACATAAACATTATACGGTTTCTAAGTTACGTGACTCCTTAGCTAATAATGTTTATCAATTACGTGACGATCATCTCCAAGGGTGGCAACTATTAAGAAACCATTATCGCGATACTTGTCAAGAAACATTACCTGAAATAACAGACATGAACGATTTAAAAGATTATATCAAGTCAAATCAACATCAAATCTGTCTCATTGACCTAATTATATTATCACAATTATGTAATACTAAATTCATTATCCTCACAAGTACTCCTGCATTCGGTAATCCAAGTGGATTTATTTGTTTAGGAATAACACCAACTATTGCAGATAATTATATTATCTTATACGAATATGACTTTCATAAATATCATATTATCGCACAAATACTTGAAAACCAAGAACCAAAATATATTTTTACAAAAAGCGAATTACCTAGTAAATTATATCATGAATGGGTTCACTCTTGCCCAGATGACCAAAAAACAACCGCTAATGAGACTTACAATTACCCATTAATCGTAACACAAAATATACCTTCTAATGCCACCCTAACTCCAGCCATTCCATACATTTCTAGTAGAAGAAAAACCGCTCCAGAACAAATAACAGAGGAAACTAAAAAGAATATTACCAAAAGGAAAACGCAACCACCTGCGCAAGCACCACCTGCGCAAGCACCACCTGCGCAAGCACCACCTGCGCAAGCACCACCTGCGCAAGCACCAAAACAAGAGAAGCCTAAAAGGAAGATAATTATACGTAAAAGGAAACAAATAACGCAAGCACCACCTGCACAAGCACCACCTGCACAAGCACCACCTGCGCAAGCACCACCTGCACAAGCACCAAAACAAGAGAAGCCTAAAAGGAAGATAATTGTAAGTAAAAGGAACCAAGTAACACAAGCACCTCCTGCACAAGCAGAGAAAACTAAAATGGAAAATTTGTCAGGAGTATGCCATTGTGTTTCATCAACTGGTAAAAGATGTACACGACCAATTAGTCAAACAGATGGTGATAATCCTCGATATTGTTGGCAACACCAAAACTGTAAAACACCTGTCAAACAACAAGCACCACCTGCGCAAGCACCACCTGCGCAAGCACCACCTGCGCAAGCACCACCTGCGCAAGCACCACCTGCGCAAGCACCACCTGCGCAAGCACCA
>Ga0209492_1000041_pt1 | contig 40387 bp, 32 predicted proteins | sample PPLLak12cMay2015_FD_187253 | JGI IMG/M metagenome (GOLD analysis project Ga0209492, IMG submission 187253) | Freshwater sediment microbial communities from Prairie Pothole Lake near Jamestown, North Dakota, USA - PPLs Lake P7 Core (1) Depth... | ecosystem: Environmental > Aquatic > Freshwater >... | reverse complement strand
AACTGGAACTGGAACTGGAACTGGAACTGGAACTGGAACTGGAACTGGAACTGGAACTGGAACTGGAACTGGAACTGGAACTGGAACTGGAACTGGAACTGGAAACCAAGAATATCAAATTCAAGTCATCGATGATTTGAATCACCAAGTTTACCAAATTTTGAAAGATGATTACATAAAGAGTTTAAAATCCTTAACAGGAAAAGAAATCACATGCATGAAAGTATCAACTGTTTTAGCGGTTGCTAGTGGTATTTTCACAGGTCTCGGGTCGGTTTTAGCATTCTCTGCGGGGTTCTTTAATAATAATCATCTATCTTACGTTTCTGGGTGTACTAGTGTTTTAGCAATTATCTTCGTTAAAGCATCATATTATGCTAATAGTCAAAGCAATTATCATGATGCCAAGTTAAAAAATTTACTAACCAAAGAGTACAAATTATTTACTGATTTTGTTAAAGACCCTACTTCATTACAACCAGTAGAGGACCCAACTATGCCAGACCCGAACAGTTTTTCCCAGTCTTCCGCTGGAAATAAAGTATAATAGATTTATGAAAAAATTGAATAATTATAGTATATTAGATATTATAATTATCATAATTACGATGAATACAGTAGCACCTTATATGAAGATTAGGAACAAAATCAAGACATGTGACTTGATCATGTTCCGTTCAAATAATATAGTATCAAATTTAATCTCAGGTTTTGAACGGTATACCAACGGTAATGGTGATTTTACGCATATGGGAATGTGTATCCGAGCGGAAAGTTTTTATTATCCTAATAAGGACTCCACTCCATCATGGTTACAAAAAGACAAGATTTATCTCTTAGAAGCTACCATATCTGGTTTCTATGGTCATATTTGTGATGTTGAAGGCCGTTCTGGTTTATGTGTTCAATTAAGGGATTTAGATAGCGTTGTGGACACCTATGAGCAGTCAAGTAAAGACTACATGGCTTTATATCAAGTCCTGGATGAACACCGACCTGTTCATATTGAGAAAGAATCGATAGCATTACAAAAAGAATATGATAAATATCGAGGACTTTTTTATGATGCATCCATTGTTGACTTTTGTGCGAGTGCTGTTCCTTTTCTTCGTTCAGTTCGTGATAACCACATTTATCAGTATATGGTGAATATGTTGGGTAGTAAGTTTTTTGGTACAAAGCGTTCAAAATCAACAGATAATCCAGAATTACTACCGAATGATAATTATGTTAGTAATTGGCAATTTTGTTCTAAACTAGTATCTAATATCTATGTTGATCTGGGAATCTTTCCATCTGTTGTGGTGCCTGGTGATGTCATGCCAAGTGATTTTATTGTACATCCAACTAATAAACATATCCCCTCAGTATTTGCACCGCTTATTTATTTTGAACCATCAACACACTGTTTTTAACTTGATCAAATAGGTTAAAAATAAACAATTTAGTAGACAGATCAAGGATTCCTAAAATATTATCCTTTTTGGTAACGTGTTTAAATTTATCATAACTACGACCCCCTTGAGTATAATTGGTGTAATGTGTCATCGCGATAATATTGAAACAAGATGGCATTTTAATAATTTGATTTCTCCTATCTTTGGTGAATGGATACCCTTCACCTAAGGTACTAAACTTATCGGGAAACGGTTGTTCAACCCAGAACGATTTCCTGAATGCCATTGATGCTTCAGAGATAAGTGACCCCTTACATCTAGCACTGAATTGATTGACAACATCATAGATGTCTAGGTCAGTGACCCCCACTAATGAATATTGTGGATATTTGATTAATAATGCGATTCTAGCATAAATTGAGAAGGGATAATAATAATCATCATCATCCATGAAAGCGACATACTCGTGACTAGATTTTTCAACTCCAAAATTTCTTTTCTGACCAATTGATAGGCGCCCTGTTGTTTGAAGCCGATAATATTTGACTTGATTAGACTTTGGTAGGATATGGCTTAATGAACTACCATCATCACTATCATCGACAATAATCCACTCTAATTTATCACGGGGATAATCAAATAATTGCCAATTACGAATAGCCATTGGAAATATAGCTTTACGGTTATAAGTAACAGTAACAATGGAAACACACGGTAGTTCATGATCTGATAGTTTAGGCAACTTCAAGACTAATTCTTGATTTTTGGTGATCTCCTGCTCCGCTTCAAACAGGTCATGACTATCAACAATCGGTAATGGAACCGTTGGTGCGTGATCCAAATCTGATGTTGGGGGTATGAAACATTGGTATTGTTTCAATGTATCCAATGGGATCTGATATAAACATTCATTATACGGTTTAGATACAGGGTCCTGTAGGTCCTGTGGGTCCTGTGGGTCCTGTGGGTCCTGTCTGTCCTTCATTTGTTCCAATAATTGGATACAAGTATCACATAATTGGTCATATTTTGCAAATTTAAGGTATGGTAAATGCCACTTATCCAAAAGGGGATCTTGCCCTGTTTCACTGACAACAGAACAGTTATTACTTAGTAAGTAAGAAACCCGAGCGGTTTCTAAAATACTATGTTCATAGTAATGGATATTTAAAATTAATTTGGATCGAGCAATTAATTGAGACCGCTCATCTTTCCACAAGTGACTCTTTGAAACGACATTAACACCCTTATCAATTAATTGTTGAATGATGGATTGTCGGCGGTCATTCATTGAACCGTAGAATAAGACATCAATATCCTTGTCTTGCCAATCATAATGCTTAACCTCATTCAAACAAGGCATATACTGTAATGGAACGTATTTGATTTTACTAACTTCCAATTTTTTGAGATGTTGGTAATTGACTAATGAATAATCCCATACTTCAATAGCCCCTTTTAAATATTTAAGATATGTTGTGCTAAACCATTGAGATTGATCTTGTCCAGTGGTTTGTTCTAGTTGGTAAACGATATAATTGTGTGGAATTACTTGGCTATTAAAATCATTCATTCCAAAAACGATGTACAAGTCCATAAAATTAACATCATTAATTTTATTGGTTAATTGTGCGATAATACCAATAGATTTTAAACATGATAACAAACCCTGTGCTAGATCCGCGAAAGTAATGTTGTCAAAATATATATAGAGCATCTGATATAACTATATTGTATTTGTGAATGTTTATGTAGTTTGAGTTCAAACTACATAAAAATTATTTACCTTATAGGTTATAACACTTACTATGTCAAAGCCGATTTTCCATATTATTACACGGACCAGCAACCGACCTTTATATTTTGCACAGTGTCATGATTCTATTATGTCACAAACATATGATCGTGATAATATCAAAAAATACGTGACTTTTGATGATGAACAGGATATTAATGGATACCTCCGTAAATATAGTAATTTAGTTCTCATTGAAACGGAACGTGAAAAAAGGAAAAATCAAAAACATTTTCCCTATCATTCGTATTTAAATGAGGTTATCACATATATTAGTCAAAATGAAACCAAATTACTTGGTTGGATTATAATTTTAGATGATGATACTATCTTTGCGAAAAAAGATAGTTTAGAACGGTTATCGGAGTGCATCACTGATGGAGGAAATGATCCAGATAAGTTTTATATCTGGAAGTGTTTAAATGGCGATACAATTGTTCCAAATGAACTCAATTTTGGAAAGCATCTCAAAAAAGGTAATGGACATACTAGTTGTTTCGCGTTCCATTCATCACATGCAGACTCGGTTAAATTTGAACCGAGTCGTGAGGCAGAAATAGATATTATTAATACACTACAAAAGAAATTGAAATGTATCTGGATAGATGGTGTTCTAACAAGTACACCTGTAAGCGGTAATGGCACGAGGAAAGATCTAGTAGTTGATACTAAGAAGAAAATTACACTTAAAGCTAAAGTACCTGCAACCGCACCTGTACCTTCACCTGTACCTGTACCTGTACCTTCACATGTACCTTCACCTGTACCTGTACCTGTACCTGTACCTTCACCTGTACCTGCAACCGCACCAGCATTAACACCAACACCAGATAAAACCAGAACCACTAGTGCATCTAGAATGTCACTTCCTAAAGTTTTACCTCCAACGAAAAATAAACCAGAACAGAAAACTATTACAGTTAATAGAATTGAAGACGAAGAAGACGAAGACGAAGACGAAGACGAAATAGACATTACTAATGGGGACGACGAAGACGAAGACGACGACGAAGACGAAGACGAAGACGACGAAGAAGAGATTACTTCATCACAATTAAAACCGAAAAAATCGGTTACATTCCAATTAGATGATAGTGATGAAGAAGAGATCATGGGGTCTGAAGACCCCGATAACTCAGATGAGGAAGTGATAAAAACAACCGTGTCAATCATGCCTAAAATCACTGAAGAGAAAACGGTATCAGATTTACTGGGTGCAGGACAAAAAGTTTATATTTTCAATGAAGCCAATCTCCAACAGTTAGCTCATTGTCTATGTGAATCCATTAAATGTCTGGAAATGGAAAGTAAAGTCATCCATGCCTTAGAAGGGAAACTTGCTGATGAAATCAAGAATAGAGTAAGCCGTATTAATACTGTACGTGATCCTGTTAAGACTCAACTAGTTGAACAGAAAGGTTCGGTGTCCTCATCGGCGCCATCGTCCTCATCGTCCTCATCGTCCTCATCGTCCTCATCGGCGCCATCGTCCTCATCGTCCTCATCGGCCTCATCGGCCTCATCGGCGCCATCGTCCTCATCACCTGCGTCAACCGATCTTATTGATAGCGATCAATTCTTTAATCATATCTATCTTATAACAGATAATTCAAGTATTAAAAATTCTACATTAGAGCGAAATAAGAAGATTCTATCTGCTTCAAAGTTTGAACATAGTATTATTACTTGTAAAGATATGGGTATGTATCATTATCAAAACCAGATTAAAGATCTCCTTAACCAAGCGAAGAAACACGGTTATAAACGAATAATGATTCTGAACGGTAATGCCGTTCTTAATTCTAAGTTTATTGGTTTATTAGAAAGACAAATAAGCAAGATTTCTAATGATTGTCAATTATGGCTCTTGGGAAATATTAAAGAAATACCAGCCAAAGATATTGCTAATACGCGTTTTGAATTAGATGATTATCTGTTTATGTATGATGATATTGTCAAGGCCAAGCTTGATAATGAGGTTAAGGCTAAGAAACATTGGAAAACATATGGTAACCAAGAAGGCCGTTATGGGTCAATTGATGTTCTTAATGCCCTTTCTCATCCAGTGACATGTAACCATGGATTTATGATCTCGTTTGATATATACGATCAAGCGATTGAAATCATTGATAAACAGAATATTCGTGATTGTAAAAATTTCTTGACTGATTTGCAGAAGAATCATATTGATTCTAAGAAAGTATGTTTAAGTCGTCCTGATTTAATCATTCCTGGTTTTCCCAACCCTTCCAACCATGAGAAAAACAAGCAAATCGCTGTAAGAAATGGATGGTATTATAACTTTTATGTGTGATAATGTCTCTTATATATAAATTCATTTTTTGACAAAAATCAAAAATTGAATTGTTTTTAATAGTTAATATATAAAATGTTATGCCTATTATTATAAATAATGTCCGAAAGTATTCAGATGTATACAAAAGATGAATTAATGGCTCTTAATGTATACAATTTAAGACATATACCACAAGATCAAAGCTATGAGACATTACGCCTTTTTGTTTCAGATGAACGGACTATTAACTTATCGAAGGTGGTTAGACAAACGGTTGTCCCCACATATCTGAAAAATAGATATGGTGATATTACTACTAGTAGTCATACAATCACTCGCGGTGGTAATCATCAAGATCCTAATAAGGATATATCTCGTAGGAAGCTGTATGTTTCAAAGAATGAAACCGCAGCTGATAAGATCAATGAAGAAATTAGAGAAATTTTATCGAAGATTTCTGATGGTAATAAGAATAAATTAATGAACGAATTCATGAAGAAAAATATACCAGATGAATGTGGTCAAACGTTAATCAACAATATTTATGAATTCGCAGTAGATCTTAGTTATTTAATTCACATATATGCAGAAATTATTTTAAACTTAAAATGTAAAAATGAACAATTATATCTCCAATTACTAGATAAAATCGTCAAGAACGTTTATGACCCTCTGATTGAAAACAATGAAACAATGAAACGGTTAAGAATGGGGAATATTATGCTAGTTGCTGAAATATATAAAAAGAACCCTGAAGTTATAAGTCATCAAAAGGTCATTGAAATTCTTAATTATTTGATTAGTCGCACACTATCATCGGATTTAAACCGCTTAGATTATCTACAAATGTTATGCGAGTTACTAAAGTCAGTTATATCTATTCTAAAAAGTGAGAACGTAGCACCACTTCAAGTTGTTATAGATCAATTATCAAAAATCACGACCGATCATAGCTATGATAAGCGTAATAGATTTATGATTCAGGATATTATTGATTTATACTATGAAGACGAATAATTATACTAAGACCAAATAAGGCCAACTAATAATAACATATTATAATAATAATATGTTATTATAATATAATAAATGGGTTTATGTTGTTCGTGTTGTTCATTTTGTTCAATTAGTTCAAGTATATCTAGAAAAATTACAAGATGTGAATTTTTCCTCTTTGGTTTCCTTGGTATTCCTAATCCAAGGGAGTATTTATATGTTCTGTCAGATAAACAGATTAGGATCATTATTTCTAAATGTGACCTATTTTATGATGTTAAGTTCTTGACTTTACAAACCGTACCATTTTCACTTAAAGAAACTCCTTACACAGTGCAGGAAGGATTCCTGACAGATGGTGTTAGTAGCGGTTGCAGGTTGTCACATTTTATAGGTATTGATACGGCCATTGCACATGACTTCTTATATGCAACCCATCCAGCTTCAAGAGATACCTGTGATGAAGTTCTTAATCCAATGTATCGCCGACTGGCAGTCAATACTTTCGGTGAATCAAGTTGGCAGTCAACTGGTCAACGTGGTGCACTTTTTATCAATCAAGATAATGCAGGTCATACATGTTTAAAGTTATACCGTAATGCTCTATATGATGAAATCATTCAAGAAACCCAATTATCAGAAGACGAAGCGGAACACTTTTCAAACTACTTTGAAAGGAGAAACTCCCTAATGTGTATACCCATACACAATGACTCCTAATTTCTCAAGATTATCTGGTACGGTTAATGTATAGTGACATAATTGAGGGATTAGGTCGGTTTCTAACTCATCACTATTTAGGTCAATGATGATTTGATTATTTTTATTACTGACAAATTTGACAGGTTTAAGCCAAATTGGATCAGATTCAAATTGCGGTACTAATTCAACCGAGCTTATTTGATTAGGACTCGTTAAAATAATCTTTGTAATGTGTTTACCTGCTTTACTAATATCTCCCAAAATATTAGATAATCCATCAGCATTAAGCATCGTATAAATGTTATTGAAAAGAATAATCCCTTCATCCATTTTAGCATATGTGAAAGTTAATTTAATATTGATATTACTCATATCTTTCACTGTACATAAATTCTTAACATCTACTGTGATTTTATCGGCTTCAATAATTTGTGATAACTTATCAGATAAGTCAAATAAACACGTCTGATAGAAAACGGCTTCTCCATATGAACATATAATATCTTTACCCTTCAATTTGAAATCAACCTCTTTATGAGAGGTATTTATTTCAAATGAACTAAGCACGAGACAACTGGATTTGAGATCAGGTAACTGTATTTTAACAGTTTCTGACCTCTTTAGAACACGATTATAAGTGATTGTTAGGCTCATGTAAGATATAGTATATTATACTGTATCATCTTATATACATTTTTATATTTTGAACGAACCAAATATATCTCTAATCGAATCTTTGATTGATTTAACAGAGTACCGTGATAATAATTTCGTTGTTTCAAGATAATTATTAGACCTACGTCCAACTGTATGATTAGATAGCTCACTCAAGTCCATAATTTCGTACTTAAAATCAGGATCCACATATTGTTGGTACATGTCCAAGATTTCTCCATGTGTAATCGCACCAGGGTTTGTTAAATTAATCGTTCCTGTTATTTGACTACGTGCCATATCAACCATAATCGGTAATAGCTCAGGTAAGACTGTCATTGAGTTGGGGATAGAGATAACTTTACTGTATTGAGTGATTTTAGTAATAAAATTACGTGGATGATTCTCTGCTCCAATGGGCATACGAATCCGAACATTTAATGTAGTCGCAAATTGCCGAATTAACTGGTCTGTAATACCCTTAACCATTGAATACTGTGACCCAGTAAAATTCGGTACATCTTCTTCAGTAAAACCATGATGCTCCCAATTCAACATGGGGTGATTCGCATCATATTCAAAGATACAACCCGTTCCGAGGTACGTAAAATGGATCATCAGTTGTTGACAGATAGAGGCTAAATTCATGGGACCATGTAAATTATCACGTAAATTTTCAACCAGTTTCCCTGGTTGCTCCAAGTAATCAATGTTTGAACAACCTGGGCCAGATGTGCGACCTGTGGTACAAAGAACCCGATCGGGTTTAACTTGAATTATTTCATCGAGTGTTACCTGGTATTGGTTCACCCGAGACTGTCCTTCAACGACTTCTTCTCCCATTTGTTTGAGAATATCCATCACTTGACCACCAATCCATCCACGACTCCCGTATAATAACCACCGCATTGTATATGTGTATATGTGTATATGTATTGTAGAGGTTATATTCTTTAAATAATTATTATCTCAATAGGTAAACAAAGTATAATTTTATATATTGTTACATTCTTATTAATCATCGTGGCTCTCAGGTAGAGCATCGTGGCTCTCAGGTAGAGCATCATGGCTCTCAGGTAGAGCATCATGGCTCTCAGGTAGAGCATCATGGCTCTCAGCACGGTTCACATTTAGACGCCCACGTGGTGCACCACGACCACGGAAACCACCGCGTCCACGGGGAGCTCCACGGCTGCTAAAATCACTGCGAGTACGGGCTCTGCTATTAGCTAAACGTTCCTTAATTTGAGCCCATGATTCCTTGTCCCAGTTAACGAAGACTCCAAACTTATTTTCATCATGTTCAACCTGATAACGACCAATGTGAGTAAAATAGACGAAAAATGATGGTCCTTGATCATCAGAATGATCCGTGTCAAGAAACGACTGGAGTCTTGAAATTACATCACCCCTTGTCAGAAGATCTTTAACGAATGTGTTTCCACGTTTCAATCCATCCTTAAACTTAAATTCAAACACTCTTGCTTCAGTTCTGCCATATCCTGCATATGATTTGACTTTATCAGGAATAAGTACTTTCAGTTCTTCAAAAAGCTCATCACATCCTTTTTGGCGGTTTTCATCCACTTTGTTATCACGATCATTCAGACTAGTTTTTCTCTCTTTAACGACAAGAGAGAGCTTCTTGATTTCTTCGATTAGTTTAGGAGTTGCTGTTGTCATTAGGTCGTTTGGTTTAATTGGATGGTATTATATCTGATTAATAAGGATTTTTAATTTCAATTTTTTACGATTTCTAATTACAATAGATAAAAATTGATTTATAATTATATTTTTATCTAGTTGAGTCATAACTAGATGAGTAATACAAGGATTAAACTCGGTATGAAACCAGCATCAAATGAAGCTCCGTCTCCACCTGCGATTAAAGATGATTTCGCATCTTTAAGTAAGATGAATGATTACATTAGAGAAATCGTTGAAAATAATGTGTTTTTCATGTTCATCGAATTATTAAAGAAGATTGACCACGATTATGGAGATAAAGGTCTTTCTTTTAATGAACTAAAAGAAAGATATTTATCATATTTTAAAACCAATATGGTCAACTCTAATTTATATAGTGAATTTTTATCACTAAATTTAAGCAGTATAGATTTAGAGCATATTAATAAACCAACGGAGTCGCATGACCCTGTTGTTAGTCATCCTAAAGAAATTATTTCAAATGAGATCAATGATAAAAAATGCTATGCCAGGACATCAAGTGGAACACAATGTAGTCGGAAAAAACAAAGAGACAGTGAATTCTGTGGTAGTCACACTCATAGTCAACCATATGGTCGTATTGACCAACCGCAAACAGTTGAAGTTCAACCCAAAAGAAGAGGAAGACCACCTGCACAAAATAATCAAGATGAGACACAAATAGAGGCTAGTTTAGAGACAATTGATGAGATTGAATATATTGTGGATGATAATACGGGTCACATCTACAAGAAACCTGACCGATTAGATAAAAATATCAAGTTAGAACAATTAACGTTAGTTGCCAAGAAGAATTCAGAAGGTGATATTACCTGGCTCCCTTACCAATAATAATCAGGATTAAAATTAACATCATGACATAAAATATGATAATAAACTTGACTTTCATCACCACTCACATTGACCCCTTCTTCGACAGCAATCATTGGTGCAATCATGGCTCTATTACCATACTTTGTCATAATCCAATCGGGATTGAAGTTTAAGGTCTTAATATTTTCAAGAGCATAATTCACAGTAAATACCTCTAACATAAACTCAGCATATCGTCGTGGAAGCATATACATCTGACTACCCCATATATCGTCTGGATATCGATGAAACGTAAAAGTCTTACTTTGTTTTATAATTGGAAAATGTTGCTGATGTAATTCTGTCGACATGTCAATCTTAAACGGTAGTAAATACCCTAACATTAAAACATCTAACTCTAGTTGATCAAATACAGGAATAATCTCTGTTAAATCCGTTAGGAAATTTTTAGCAATATGAATATCATCCTCACAAACAATACAATGAGATGCAGTAGTGTGTTCATAAAAATGACGAATAGAGTCTAAGTGTTGTAACATAACTGCCCATACACGTTTACAATCATCTGGTGTTGATGCCAAACGAGAGTCAGTTCCTTCTACTGGTGGAGTGAAGATCGGTTCAATTCCAAACCGTGTGAACCGCTCTCTCATGCGGTTGCGTCTTTGTTCATTTTTATAATTAATAACATAAATTGGAATATCCATCAGATATTGAAATTACATAAATGAATTTTATGTAATTTCAGTAATATGAATGATTTTTATAATATTTTAGGGATTTCAAATCAGGCTGATATAGCAGAGATTACGACAGCTTATCGTAAATTAGCTAAAATGTATCACCCTGATAAAACTCACGGACACTCTGATAAATTTAAAGAGATTTCTCAAGCGTATAGTGTCCTCCATGATCCCCAGAAGAGACATGCATATGACCAACAAAGAAGAACAGACCACGACCATGATTATCAAGAACACACTTTTAAAGTCCCTTCGAATAATACTATTTTCAATAATTTATTTGCACATTTTTTTACAGAAGAGAGTGCTACGGCGAGCTTTGACTCTAATAGAAAACCTACACCCTCCTCACCCCCTTCACCCCCTTCACCCCCTTTGAACACATCACCCCCATCTGACCATTCCGATCGTTCGAGCCACTCTGATCATTCAACCGTTCCAACAATTATTGAGAAAGTTGTTGTTAATATTCAAGATGTCTATAATGGATGTATTACGTCGGTTAAGTATAACCGTAATTTAATCTGTCATATTTGCTATGGTAAAGGACTTACTCCTTCATCGCAACAACAATGTCAACAGTGTCATGGTCATAAAGTTATTAGTTCGCCCAACACAGTTGAAATTCAAATCAAACCTGGTATGAATGAGCAATTTAAAATTCATTTTGAAAATTTAGGTCATGAGGAACCTGATAAAATTGCTGGTGATTTAATGGTTGAACTATCTATTCATAATAATAGTAGATTTGAAATCATCGGTTCAAATTTAAAAATTCACGAGAATATTACACTTAAAGAGGCTCTGAATGGAGTCTCACGTGAACTAAGATTTATTGATGGGAATATGATCCGTATTATGACCCCTAAAGGACAAGTAGTTAACACCCAACAACCAGTCATTTATCGTGGATCTGGATTACCAATTTACTCCGAAAATGACCCCATTGTTTACGGGGATTTATACATTCAATATAATATCGTATTACCGACTAAGTTATCCAATAAAATCAAAAAACAGATTACTGACCTCATAGAATAGAAACCCATTTAGAATCATCGTTTATTAAATATCTATAATTATGGATTATAGATATTTAAAACAGCGGTTAATGCGCACTTTCCAGCAATTGGTCATCTTTGACCTAAGAGAAGTCAAAGAAGTTGAAGTTTGTGCGGTTAGAGATACTGCGACTATTTATGATTTAACAACCGCTTCAAGTTCACTTCAAAAAGTTTATTATATGGGTTCTTATAATTATAAGCCCTTAATTGTTATTTTAGAGAAAAATGACCTGACAGATCCTTACCAAGATTACCTTACTACTATTTATAACCTATATGGTGCTATTGTGAAACACCAAACAAAAATGGTTTCATTCCAAGAAATGGAGGATCAAGTAGAAAACTTAAGTGAATCAGACCGCATACTTCATTGGATATGGTTTAGAGATAAAGATACTTATCTACCTGATAAGATAATGTCTCGTGCTAAGTCTTGGATTGAACTGAATCCAGATTTTACCTTTTATTTATGGACTAATCTGATTGATCCGATTGAGTTAGATGATTTCTTGTCAACTTTACATGAAAGTAATCGGGATTATTTCACAAGTGGCCGAATAATTGTTAAATATCATGATGAGATGCTCTCATGCCTAGATGATTTTTGTCAAAAATATCGGTTTCAAACACAAGTTCAACTTGATCATGATGCGGAAGCCATTTTACATCATCTTTTCGATTTTAGAAAACCAGTCACCGAAGCAACAACAACAACAACAACAACATCGACCCATACCACAGTGACTACGACAATCCAAACGGTTAGTCAGAATAACTATAAGATTAATAGAATTTTCCGTGTTGATTTATGGAGAGTGATAGTGGTTAACTTGTTTGGTGGTATTTACTGTGATTTTAATGATACTATTTGTTTTTATCCAATGAAATATTTATTGACCATGTATCCAAACACGTATTTTGTTGGAACTGATTATGACATTGAACATCCAATTTTTAGAAATAATTATTTCATTTATAGTAGCTTGGAGCACCCAGAGTTTACAGAATTGAGTCTTCGTTGTATTAATAAGGGTATCAAAGAATACACAAGATTAACAGAACCGTCTTATATTAATATATATTACGATTTATGTATTGATTTTATACGGATATTAAATCAACAAATGCCCATCATACGCGATGATATTTCAATTGTTCCTATTTTCTTACAACTGGATCGGCTTAAACTTATTCTTGAACAAGACAAGTTCAAGGATATTCCACGTATTATAATGATAGCGGCTGATATTTTAGGATATTTTGAGAAAGAATATGCACCGTTTAAGAGTCTGAGTCAAAAAATCCTTTCTGAACTAGAACAGTTAGATATAAATTGTCTAAAAATCTCACGTATTAAAAGGAAAAATCACCGCCGATATAGGTATGTGAATACTGAATTGGTCCTACCAATCAATTATGATCAAATACTTCTTGATCGTATGATCACTGGCTTTGAGTTTCATGATTACTTCCTAATGAAATATGCTATTCATATGACAATTGGGGATTTAATTTTATCCACAAATATTTCATATATCGATGAGATCAAGAACCTCATTCCCTATTCTAGATCTAACCGTTTAAGCACCATTAGTATGTTAACTCATGTCTATGATGGCACGAGCTATGGTCTAACAAAAAATTATGAAACTTTTGATCAATTTGCCAATGATTTAAGAAGAGAGTTCCTATAACTTTCAATTATTGCATCTCAACTTCTATTGTTAGAGCTAAATTGATGATAAAAATATCATCAGTATAAGATGCACCTTCGGTCACCCTGGATAAACGACCAACAATGATATGATTATGACCTTCTAAACCCTTTGATATACATGGAGACATGTCTGTTTTAGTATTAATCCTGTGTCCGATTGGGCCAATCAAAATGGTCTGTGTAAATGTATTAGGGCTCTGTTGATTAGCATCATTAAAAGATGATCCAATAGGTCTAATCATCCATGTTAAATTGATCTTCTCTTTCATGTTCAACATCTCTGAGTTTGGTGCCCAATGGAAATTGGGTTTAATTGTGGAGTTATTTTTCCAATTATACGGTAACTCAGCAGTAAAATTAATCCCATCATTGACTTGTAATAATAACTGTTGTACACTCATGGACCCGTTATATTTCATAATTTCTCCATAAGTAAGCGGTTCACCATTGTTTTTAGTAAACGGTACCAAATTGAGATTAATCCATGATGTTCCCCCAACTATTTTATTACTTTCTACAGCACATGGAGCTTCATCTGAAATAATAATTTCTTTCGGTGGTTCAATCACAGAATCAGTTACTTGTTGAAGAGCGGGCTCATTTATAACAACTATTTCTTTGGGTGGGGTATTGACTATCTCTATGACTTCTTGTAGAGATGATTCTTCTTGTGGAACTGGTTGAGAAATTGGAATACTTATTCCTTGTTGAGGGGCATGCACCATATCACTCAATTTTTGCAGAACGGTATCTGATATGATATTAGTTGCTTCACGTTGCCTCTTAATTTGGTCGATAATCTCTAGAGCTTCGTTGGCTCGGCGACCAGTTTGTTTAATAAATAAATCTGCTAAGTTAGATAGGTCAATCTGGTTAACCCTATCAGTAGTTGGTGGTAGTGACTCAGTTTTAGGTTCATGTTGATGACAACTATGGTGACGGTGCCTATGGTGGTGGTCCCTACTACGACTGTGGTGGTGGTCCCTACTACGACTATGATGACGCCCCCTACTACGACTATGATGACGCCCCCTACTACGACTATGATGACGATCCCTACTACGACTATGATGGCGATGACTACGATGACTACGGTGACTACGGTGCTTATGACTCCTACAATGGTTATGCGGTTTGTGTTTGTGTATTTGTCTTTTTTTGTGACATTGTGTCAGACATTCATTTTTTTGAATTGGATTATTTGAAAAAGGTGGACACGGTTCATCAACCTTATGAAGAGTGTATCCTAACCTAGATTTATTAATAAACATTTTATTTCTGAAATAAAAATAACGGTTACCATTAAAACCTATATGATGAAAATGACTATAATACTCTTGTTTTGATTTGAAGTGAATATCACGTGATAAACCCTTATATATTGAGAGATTAAATAATGGATAAATTTTATTAAAAATTTGTAAACTTGGTAACCGATTTTGCGGGATACCTACTTTCAGATAATGGGCATATAAGTTACCACACAGGTGTCTGACATCAGAATAAGCTGACCGATAAAAGTTTTCATCAAACATTCTCGGTCCATTAATAATAATTTTCCGATTCATGAAGATATAAAATTATATACTATTTGTTGATAAAATTATTTATACACTATTACATGTTTGACATCATGTAATAGTGTAATAGTGTAATAGTGTATGTTAGAAGAAATTATACAATCATGTTGTACTGGATTTGGAGACTGTGTAACGGGTTACGTCTCTGCATATATTTTTAAGAAACAAATAGAAAAACTCTATCTTCACAAAGAAGTCAAATTATCAATTGGATGGATGTGTGTTCGGTGTCCATATGTCAAAGAAGAACATATGTTTAGAGGAAGGATTATTCGTAGGAAAATGTCACATGTGAACTGTTTATATTCTGGTACTGATGGGACATTAGCGTTTACTAACTATTATAAAAGTCCCAAAATGTTACATGATTTACATTGTATAAGTCATTTGAAAATAACTATTAACCAATATATTGGCAAATGTTTGATTGATGAACAAACGTCTCGTGATGAGATTAAACGGTTAACTTATGAAGCATATGACTACTTCTGGAATCATGTTATTGATCATAACCGTATTGGGGAACTTGGGCTCCCCATGAACCCTCCTATCTTCAACGAAAACTTGGCAGTAATTTACGTAAGAGCAGGTGACCAGTACTTATGCCCTTCTCATGGAGACATTTCTTCACCATTACAAACATTAATTGAATATTATGAAAAAATAAAAGATTTAAAATTACCAAACAATATCGCATTAATTGGTGATATTGATAACCAATTAATGAATCAAGCATATCAGAGTGTATACGGTTCTAATCAGCACTTAGTAGAGCTATCAGGTTCGGTTTCACATAGTGTTAGGCCCTTACAAGAACAACAGTGGTTAAAGATTTTCTATGATTTATATTTAATGCTCTATGCTAAACACGTTGTTATTTTGAATAATTTTAGCAACTTCCCTAGAATTGTATTGTTTCTGGAGAACGGTATCGATAACAAGCATTTATATTTCTTAAAAGACGATAAAATACTTACAATTAACAATGAAGCTGAAGATGAAGATGCCCGCGGTTGTGATAAGAGTACAATTTTTGCGAAACATTACCAATTCTAAGATGATGTCAGTTGGACTGCAGGGTTGGGTTGGACTGTAGGGTTGGGTTGGGTTGAAGATATTTCTCTGGTGAACATAGGTTGATTATGTACGGTTTAGAGTTTGCGAATTTAATAATATATCCCTTCAAACCGAAAGTACATACCTTTTCCAATAAAGCAGAACTTTCATGTTTCTGGATAATTTTATCCAGTATTAAAACCTCTAAATTAGAAAAATGATCTAATGCGACTAAATGGATTGGTTCGACAAATGTATACTTGTATACATTTTTTGAATGTACATCAACCGTGTTGAGATACAGGTCAGTGACCTCTGAAATGAGCTTCTTGTCACTATAAACGACAAATGAGCTAGGGATTTGGTAAAAAAATAGATTATCTTCATATAAGATTTGGATGCTAGATAAAAGATATTGATTATACTCTTCTACCGTCTTAAATGATTTGGGTATTTTCTCAGTTGGTGGTTTAACCAAAGCGAACTGGTTTTTTGAGATAATCGTACCGTTATGTAATTTAATCATTATAAACATATTCCAGAAAATTAATTTTATATAAGTACTATCAAAAAATTGATTAATAATATCAATCCGATTGATATTACTAATTATATTAATGGATACCTCTAAATTAAAATGCACTATTAAGGTGAAACCGAAAACAGCCTCAGACGTAGTTCCTTCTGAAATTCTAACGGTTGAAAATAAGTATAAACGGTTGAAACATCTAGAGCATATTTTACTGAAGCCTGGAATGTACATCGGTTCAAACCAATCAACAGAACAAGAGATGTTTGTCTATGATGAGGAAATAGCGCAAATGGTCAAGAAAAAAGTCAAATTCGTCCCAGGACTTTATAAAATCTTCGATGAAGGTGTTGTCAATACCAGAGATCACCAAGTTCGGATGTGTGACATCATTAGCGAACAAGAGCAAATTATTGCGGGTAAACGACCGAATAATCCAAAGATAGATCCTAGTCGTAAATATCATCCTGTGACATCCATTAAGATTAATGTTGATATTCCTAATAATCAAATCATTTTTAAGAATGATGGTGACGGAATCGATGTCGCGTGGCATAACAAGGAAAACATGTATGTTCCTGAACTAATATTCGGTAACTTATTAACTGGTACAAATTTCGATGACAAAGAACAACGAACCGTGGGAGGTCTCAATGGATTGGGGTCTAAACTCATCAGTATTTTTTCAACTGAGTTTATTATTGAAACGGTTGACTCTTCTAGAGGATTGAAGTATACTCAGCGTTTTACTGATAATATGACGGTCAGGGAAGAGCCAGTTATTACCAAATGTAAGACACTTCCTTATACGGTTATCAAGTTCACACCAGACCTCAAACGATTTGGATTAACCAAACTTGATGATGACGATACAGTTTTACTCATGAAAAAGAGAACCTATGATATTGCAGCGGTTACCGCAAAAGAAGTCAGTGTTTGGTACAATGATAAAAAAATAGAAATAAAAACGTTTGAACGGTATGTTGACCTTTATATTGGAGGTCGGGCTGAGTATAAGAGAATATACTCAACGGTGAATCCTGATTGGGAAATTGCTGTATGTGTCAGTCCTGATAACAATTTTGAACAGGTTTCATTTGTCAATGGTATTTGTACTTATCGTGGTGGTAAACACGTTGATCATGCTTCGAATATTATCTCAACACGGTTGGCCAAATACGCATCTGAAAATAAGAAGGGGATGAGTGCAGTAACTGCAAAGAATATCAAAGATAATATGTGGCTATTTATTAATACCACAATGATTAATCCATTATTTGATACACAAACTAAGGAGTGTTTTACGACTAATATTTCTGATTTTCGCTCAAAATGTGATGTTGATGATGATTTAATCATGAAATTATCTCAACCCAAATTGGGAATTCTCGAAAAAGCAGTCCAATTATCAGAGTTTAAGGCGGGTAAGGGGTTGAAGAAATCTGATGGTAAACAGGGTAAGCGGATTAAAAATGAGAAAGTCGATGATGCTATTTATGCTAGAGATAAGAAGAAATGCCTTAAATGTATCTTGATTTTAACCGAAGGAGATTCGGCTCAATCGACTGCTATGGCGGGATTATCTGTCTTACCAGAAGATAAAAGAAAATACTATGGTGTCATGCCATTACGTGGTAAGATTATTAATCCCAAAGATAGTAAATTAGAAACGATTGAAAAAAATAAAGAATTCGCTGAAATTAAACAGGTTTTGGGGTTGAAACAAGGAACCGAGTATTCTGACTCAATGGATAGTTTACGATACGGTCGTGTCATTCTCATGACAGATGCTGATAAGGATGGGAATCATATCAAGGGGTTGGGTTTTAACTTATTTCATGAATTTTGGCCAAGTTTGCTTAAAATTGAAGGGTTTTTCTGTTCCTTATTAACTCCTATTGTTAAAGCAACTAATCGGAGCACGAAGAAAATTCTCAGTTTTTATTCAATGGAGGAATACAACCAATGGAAAAAAGATAATAGTGAGACAGCCGATGCATGGTCAATTAAATATTATAAGGGATTGGGTACACATACACCTGCTGAAGCAAAGGACCTATTCCGAGAAATGAAATTACAATCATATTCGTGGAATGACTTATCACGTAAATTAGAACATGATGGGGGAGATCCCCTTGGGGGAGACCCCCATAGCCCCCTTGGGGGAGACCCCCATAGCCCCCTTGGGGGAGACCCCCATAGCCCCCCTAGGGATGAAGGGGAACCTGAGATTCCATTAGATCTGGTTAGTCATCAGAGTGAAATCAGTCTGGTTAATAATTTAGAGTCATATAAGACATATTATCAAAATACTAAACGTCATCCGTGTGATTTAGCTTTTGAATTAGCATTTGCGAAGAGGAATGCAGACAACCGTAAGGGGTGGATTACTCAGTATTTAAAACAGAGAGCAATCGGGGATATAGACCTTAATCTTCATAAATTACCTGTCATGAGTTACTATGATTTCATCAATGAGGAACTGATTGAGTTCTCAGTTTACGATAATGAGAGGAGTATCCCTTGCTTGGTTGATGGTCTGAAACCAAGTCAGAGAAAGATTGTTTATACAACTCTCCGTAAGAAGATCAAATCGGACCTTAAAGTTAGCGAATTGGCTGGTAAGGTTTCTTCAGAGACCTCCTATCATCACGGTGAGGGAAGTCTACAAGATACTATTGTTGGTCTAGCACAAGACTTCCCAGGTAGCAATAATATTAATATGTTACTCCCTATTGGACAGTTCGGTACACGCAAAGGAGATACAAGTGATGGAATTGGTAAAGATTATGCTGCTTCAAGGTATATTTATACTAATTTGAACCCCATAACTCGACTCATCTTCAATAAAATAGATGATAACTTGTACCAATACCTTGATGAAGATGGAACGATCATTGAACCAAAATTTTTTGTTCCAATTATTCCGACCGTATTAGTCAATGGTGCTCGTGGAATCGGAACGGGGTGGATGACAGAGATTCCCTCATATAACCCTCATGATATTATCAATAATATTGAAAAATATCTACAAGCTCAACCGATGGATGAGATGCACCCTTGGTACCGTGGTTTCTGTGGAACCATTACTAAGATGTCTCATCAGAAGTACCGAGTCACGGGTGTTTATCACCGCACTGGACCTAAAACGGTTGAAATTACAGAGATTCCGCTCGGTAGCGCGAGGGAGTCCTTATCTTTTATGCATTATAAGAATTATATAGAATCGTTAATTATTGATGATTCAGTGACTGAAGATAAACTTAAGAATAAGCAAATACTGTCTGATGCTGAAACTCTAATTGGAGACAAAACCATCAAATGTACTCTTTATTTTAAAACAGAAGCACAGCTTAATGAACAACTATCTGATATTGAAGCCTTCGAAAAACAGTTCAAATTATCTCACATGATTAATACTTACAATATGAATCTATTTAATGCCGATGGTATCATGACTAAATATGTCAATCCAGAGGACATCTTACTAGATTATTGTAAAACGAGAATCCATTATTATGATCTCCGTAAGAAATACCAAACTAATCAATTGGAAATCAGTTTAGGTAAAATAAGTGAAAAAATACGGTTTATTACATGTATTAATGATGAATCACATGAGCTGAAGGTTCAGAAGAAAAGAAAGGTTGAAATTCTGCAATTACTTGAAAAATATCAGTTCAAAAAATACTCTCCCTCAGATCAGAAGGGCGATATGGTAAAAGATGAAGACAAAGACAATGAAAATGAAATAACGGATAAAATGACCTATGATTATTTACTCAGGATGCCGATCTATTCACTGACTCTTGAACAGATCGAGAAACTACAAAAAGAACTGGATCAACTTCAGAGTCAATTAAATAAATTAACCGTTACTACCATTCATCAGTTATGGATTGATGATCTCAAAGAATTGAAAGCTCAATTAACCATATTTGAAGGGAAATGGGAAACGGAATATATTGAACTACAGAAGAAAAAGAAAATCGTGGTCAAAATTACCAAGAAACCATAAATGCTTATATTTATAAATATAATTTCTATTAGAATTCTTATCTTTGTATCTTTGTATCGTTGTATCTTTTTCAAGCAATAAAAATTGATTTAGATGTTGGGGCCACATTCTTATGTTACAAGATGATAATTGAAACTAATAAACTTTTCTCAATTTATAAATCACGCCATTCAGACTCTAACCCAACTATTATTTTTACTTTTCCAACATCAAATGGTCAACGGACTGATATTATAAATTTCAATGTATTAGACCCGATTCTAGATGAGAATATTATCATTGTCATGATTCAGACACAAGATGATATATGTTTTTATGACCCAGTTATGTCAGAACATGCCAAGATGTTAAAATTGTCTGATTTTTTCAATACAATTGATACCATTTTTACGAATATTCTAAGTAGATATAAGACGACAAAGACACCCATTTTATTAGGGTGCTCAATGGGGGGGTATTATGCCCTTATGTGTTTCTTGCGCCATCCTAATCGTTTTCATTCCATCTCATTGGGTGGAATGTGTGATATAAGTATACTCGATAAAAATGCTCTTCAGACCCCAAATGAAGACCGTGTCATCAATTATTATGATTATCAAGATTACTGGGATCACTATAATCCTATCGCATTACCCATTACAACTAAGTTTCATACACGACTTATAGAGTGCTATGGTATAAAACAGGATAATTTCCTTAAAGAAAAAGTTTATGATCTTCATGATCGTATCATGACATGGAATTATATCAAGATGTATGATTTAGATCATGATTTTAGTGCGTGGCAAAACATGGCTACTGATATTTTCAAAGGGACATCAACTGAATTTCATGACTTTCGGATGGAGTTCTACGAAAATTGAGCGGTTCTTAGCCAGAAATTAATTTCCATTCTTTGTATAAGAATAGAAATTATTGACCTAATTTTACCAATATTAGATAAATCATATCAAATGTAATATATGTAATATGTGTATAATATATAATATATATTATATACATATTACACTTGATATGATCCATATTATTTATTATGTCTATGTTAATCATCCACATAACTGGATTGGAACGGTTCAGGGACAACTTGAGGACATTATCTCTTCTGATTTGTTAAAAATGAGTCACTTGCACATCTGCTTAAGTGGTAATCAGAAAACCATGAACCAGGCTAAAGAGTTTATTGATCGTCAATTCAAAAGTGTTCACTTATTGTCTCTTGATTATTCATTTACAGAGGAAAATCTCTACGAGTATCCTGGAATACATAAAATGTATACCCTTGGTGTTGAGCATCCAGATGATACTTTTTTATATATGCATACTAAAAGTGTCAGCCGTTCGAATTCACCAACAACACGAACCAATGATAACATTTACTTGACTCGTATGACTTTATGGAATTATAATAAAATAAATGCCATTTTTAATAATTACCCTCATGTTAATAAAATCGGTTTATTTCCATCGACTGGGGGATGGATATGGTTTAATTTTTTCTGGGTACGTGGTAGTTATTTGGCTGGTTGTCGAGAACCCGTTATTTCACCTAGAAGACACTGTTATGAAGATTGGTTAGGAACATCTTATCCCAAACCAAGTCTGGATTGTTATTCTTTGTATAATGATCAGATCGGGTTTAACTTTAGACCATACCTAGCTTGTCAGTTATTACATAAGTTATATGTATCGCTTAAATTTGTGATATTAAATAATACAATTAAAGAGGTAACATATGGTATTGAACGCCATCAAATAGATGTCACAAAGAAATTTATTGAATTGATTGAAAGAACTAAACATATTAATATCAATAATTCAATCAGTGGAATCGATCCACACTTTGGAATCAGGAAAAACTTAGTGATTAAGCTAAGTGACGGGCAAAAGATTGACCTCTTGGAGGGTGAAACGGTTCTTATTAACATTATGCACAAAAATTTGGCTTGAATTGTATTGATTCATTAATATACAGATATACAGATATACAGATATACAGATATACAGATATACAGATATACAGATATACAGATATACAGATATACAGATATACAGATATACAGATATACAGATATACAGATATACAGATATATAGATATATCTGTATATCTATATATTATCTTATCTGTATCCAATGGATGATAATTTTACTTCCCAAAATAATAGGTATACAACTAAGATCTCACAAGCAGATGAATCAACCTTAGGTGTGGCACAAGAATTAAGACGCTTTGCCATGAATGAGTACTTAGATACACGTAACAAACAAGTATTGATAGGAACCACTGATACCGTGGTTGATGATGATAGTCCACCAGACGATTTACTATTAACAAACGCGGTCACAGAGAATACTGTGCAAGATGATATTGACAAGACACGATATTTAAAAGAAACCAAATCATATGTCACAATTAACTCAGCATCACGAAATAGGGAATCAAAGACTACAAATAATCAAGAAGGATCTCTGTTTAGTACAGGCACATCATATTACGTAATCTATCCATTCGCTCCATATCCGTTAGTAACAGATGAAGACGATAAACCGCTTGAAATTGATGGGCAATATTATGTCGTGTTGGATTCGACAGATAATCATATTCAATTCCAATTACAAGATATGACAATTGAAACGGCTCCTGTCCAAGTCCTAAATCCAGAGTATAGTGAGACTTTTGATATTTTCTTACCTGCGACTGGAGAGCGGTTATCATTATCTGAGTTACAATCTTCATTAGAGACTAACATTAATCTGATTGCGGCTACTGGTAAGCCGTTAGATAATAGTCCTGATAAAGACCATATGTTCAGTGTTATTGTCAACTATAATCCAGTTATTAATCCCGATCGAGCTTCAGTTATTGTCAGTTGTCAGGATAATTTCAAATATACCTTAACTTTCTACTCATTTGGTTTTATCGAAGCTCCTGCAATAGCCAAACCACTTCCAGCATCTGAGGCTGCCTACACTGTTCAAGATCCATCCATCATTTATCCATATCCAAGTAGTTACGCATTAGATCTTAATAAGGCATATACAACCGTTAAAGCGGTCCGAATTATCTCCAGTGAGATACCCAATACGGATACGATTATCAATGAGAACAACGAGCATATCACCTTTCAACTAATTAATAAAACTCTCCCACCTCCAACCGTGGAAAACCCTTATTCACAGAATATAATGACACGAGAGGGGGATATTGATTGGGAGGTCTATATTCCTTACGGTAATTATAACCTTGAACAATTAGTCGCACAAATGGAACTTATTATTAATAATATGCTTTTTGGGGAAGCTGGATTATCTAACATCTTCACTATTACAGGGAATCAAACGACTAATGTTTTTGAGATAAGTGTTAATGACCCATACGCTTTCAAATGGAATTTTAACGCAAATTCAACTCTTTATTGGAGGAATCTATATGATATGCTAGGGTTCAAAGATTCATATACCAAATTATATGTCACCAAGTTTAGTAACATAATAAATATTCGTAAAAATGGCCATACTTTACAAAATCCGTATAAGCCAATAGTATTAAGGAAATCTAACATTATCTGGTTACAACTTAATAACTATGAAACTATTTATGATACATTAACTCAAAATCATTATTTCTGTAAATTTTCATTAAACAATGTTGAGGATGGTCAATTTGCTATTGACAGTTTCACACCGAATGTTCACGTATTTATTGATTCCCCTATTACAGTATTAAGTAAAGTTGATGTTAGAATGTATGATGAAGTTGGTTTACCGTACAATTTTTATGATACGGACCATTCATTTACATTAGAGATAACTCATCATATTGATCGGTTAATGGGTGTTGATATTTCATCAAGAAGAGGTGTTAATGATAAATCCTCATATATCTAAACTACTTGTAAAAATTGAAACGATATAAATATTATTATTTATTATCTAATAATAATATTTATTATGAGTCAATTTACATTGACGAAAAAAATAGTTCTATTAAAAAAAATTCAACCTGAAGATGACCATGTTATTCAGCCGATACCACAACCATCACCTCAAAAGTCTATTAGTTTATTTAATAAAGCTAAATTAATAGTAGCTTCAGACTTATCTAGAGCCAGAACAACACCAAATTCTTCACGGCTATCACCGCTGATTGAATCACAGGTGATTGAATCACCTGTGATTCAATCACCACTGATTGAATCACCTCAAAAGCCTATTAGTTTATTTAATAAAGCTAAATCAATAGCAGCTTCAGACTTATCTAGAGCCAGAACAACACCAACACCAAATTCTTCACGGCTATCACCACTGATTGAATCACCTCAGAAGCCTATTAGTTTATTTAATAAAGCTAAATCAATAGTAGCTTCAGACTTATCTAGAGCCAGGACAACACCAACACCAACACCAACACCAACTTCTTCAAGGCTATCACCACTGATTGAAGCACCTCAAAAGCCTATTAGTTTATTTAATAAAGCTAAATCAATAGTAGCTTCAGACTTATCTAGAGCCAGAACAACACCAACACCAACTTCTTCACGGCTATCACCACTGATTCAATCACCAGTGATTGAATCACCACTGATTCAATCACCACTGATTCAATCACCACTGATGCCCTTCGGAAAAGCTAAATTAGCACTCAAGCCCAAAATAACAGTTAAATCTAAACCTTCTATTGAACCTACAACCGTTGTTGATGTTGAACCTACGCCTGTTGTTGAACCTACAACCGATGTTGATGTTGATGTTGATGTTGAACCTACAACCGATGTTGATGTTGAACCTACAATCGATGTTGATGTTGAACCTACAACCGCTGTTGATGTTGAACTTGCGGTTGAACCTGCGGTTGAACTTGCGGTTGAACTTGCAGTTGAACCTTTTGTTGAACCTGTATCACTAAAGACACAATGCTTCTTTAGTATCCCTCAGAATCAGGAATATAATTTATGGTCTGAAAAATACCGCCCCAACAGTCTTAATAATCTTGTTGGTAACCATGAACAAATTATACAAATTCGCGATTGGATTACCAAGTTTAAAGATAAAGATAATACGATAAAAAAAGCCTTGTTATTTTCTGGATGTCCTGGAACTTCTAAAACGACTGTTGCACATGTTATTCTTAAAGAATACGGTTATGATGTCAAGGAGTACAATGCTTCTGATGTTCGTAGTAAGAAACTAGTCGAAGAAAATCTGGATAAATTAATTTCAATGACACGTGTTGATTATCATTTTACATCTAACTGTAAACCGTTTGGTATCATTATGGATGAAGTTGACGGTATGTCCTCAGGTGATAAAGGGGGTATGGCACAACTAATTAAGACAATTAACCCCAATCGTGGGAAACGATGTGTCAAAAAGGTGGAAAAACAGAAAATATATGATCGGTGGATTCCACCGATTATTTGTATATGTAATAATAGCCATGATAAGAAAATCAATGAGCTTAAAAAAGATTGTTTAGAAATCAAGTTTAATAAGCCGAGTATTTCCGACTTGTGTTGCGTGGTTAAACATGTAGCAAAAAGTGAAAATATTTGCTTCACAGAAGCCGCTGAAAAATTCATCTCAGAGTTAGCGCAAGGTGATTTCCGCCGCTTGATGTTTATGTTACAGAATTTCTCACATATCAAAAAATCATTGATAGATATTAATGACATCTATGAGTCTTATGATGTTATTATCAAGAAAAGCTTGGATTTGAACCCATTTGAAATAACAAATAAAATTTTCCTACGCCAAACCAGTGCTGAAGAGATTTTGAAACTATATGATACGGATAAGAGCCTTTTACCCATGATGATCCATGAAAACTATATTGATGTTATTGATTCTCAAAACACATCTCTTGTAAATAAGATGCGTAATTGTCAGTCATGTATTAATGCTATTGCAACAGGCGATGTCATTGAAAAGTCAATGTATAATACACAAAGTTGGTATTTACAACCGATTCATGGACTATCATCATGTTATATTCCTAGTTATTATTCCAATACATTTCATAAACTTGGACAACGTAACACTAAATGGACGTCAGCATTGGGAAGATTCTCATTTCAGAGAGCTAATATAAAAAATATTAATTTATTATCATCAATGTTAAATACTGACCGCAATCATACGGTTGACGATACACAGTTACTAGGACAATTGATTCTATTTAATTTATTGGACCCTAAGGGTGATCAACAATTAGGTATGAAATATATGAAAAAATATAACTTAACCATTAAAGATGTTGAGAAACTAATTAAAGTTGATCAATTAAGTGGTAAATATAAGAAACTTTACACTTCTAAACAAAAAACTCAACTGATGAGATTGTTTGGAAATGTAACCCAAAAAGAAAGACATCAAACCAATTACTATAATAATAAACCGTTAGGTAAGATTTACTTCGGTGTTAATTCTAATAAAAATAAGGACCAACAGGACCAATCAGATGAAGATACAAGTGATGATAGCTCTGATGAAACCGATTCCTCTGATAATGAATGGTTGTAAATATATTTACAACATATACTTACTTAGATGAGAATATGTGTTATTTTTTAAGGAATGATACGGTTCAAATGTAATATTGAACCTATATGATGTCGCAGTCTCCTCTTTATCAACGATCAAATTATACCCTACACTTTGAACATAAGAATTCAAAAGCTTAAAATCTCCCTCATCTAAATCATAGGGTGTTGCGTCTTCTCCAAATAGGATTTTCATACATGATAAGGTATATGTTGATAAAATTTCAAATTCAATATCAGTGTCAGTATCATGATCTAATATCAGTTGAATACTACATGGTTCTTGTGGACATTTAGAGCAAATTTGAGCGGCAATTTGCTCTAAATTAGTTTCAATACCATTATCACCTATGGTGCTAGGCAACCATATATCATTCTTTTCCATTATAATTAGAATATATATTCTATGCTTTACGTAATTTTAGCATTATTCTCTGATTTGCTTCTTCTGAATCATTGGTCATAATATCATCATCGTCGAGGTCATCATCATCATCAGGGTCGTTATCAGGTTCGTTATCAGGTTCGTTATCAGGTTCGTTATCAAGTTCGTTATCAGGTTCGTTATCAGGGTCGTTGTCCTTGTTATGATGAATCATCGGTTTACGGTATAATAGTGACTGTAATAGTTGGGGTTGAGGGGAGACATTGTTTGTACGTAATTTTTCACATTTCGCGACGATCTTAATAACTTTCTTATTAATATCATCATCTTTGTTATTCTGCTTCCATTTGTATTGAAAGTTATCAGAATAGACTGATTTCTCACTTGGGATTATTTTACTATTAGAATAACTAGAGTACTGGCATTGACTTAGTGCTTGTCTTCTTAACTGATCATAATTAGATAAGTTATGATCACCGACATCTACTTCAGGCTCTGTTGTATTCTTCTGAATTTTATTCAACTCATCTGTTATATTTCTCTTAAATTGATCGAGAGAAGTGTCATTTTCTTGCTTGATGTCATTTATTTGGTTCCGACGTTCTTGATTATCAAGGAATAACTGAACATAATATTGAATTTTCCAAAAGGTATCGTGATCTAAATCATTTATATCAAACAAAGTACCGTTTTCCGTCATTGTATAAATTTTATGCTGCATATTCTGAAGTATTTCAGTAAAAATATATAAATGATCTTCCTCAGTTAATTGGCGATTCAGTTTATATTGTAATTGTTCTTTCTCCTTTTCAGTTGGAACCGTTTTATTTTTCATTTTCTCATCTATTTCCACTAATAGATCGCGCTTTTGTTTGATGTTAGACATTTTATAATTTATAATTTATAATTTTATAATATGTCCATTATTATAAGTAATTTCTAGTTGTGAGGAATCTTATATCTATTACACCAAGTTTGACCCATTTCTAATTGGTTAGCCTCATATTTTTCCTTAATATCAGTCTTAGTATAAAGACCATTTGAAACAAGCTCAAGCCCCTCATTGATTTTCCCCATTTGAAGTTCTAGATTATATTGATTGAACTGAACCACTTGGCTAATAAATTTTGAATTATTTAGTTGACTAAATATAAACAATTTGTCAACAAATTTAGATGACCCCTTACCTTTGAGATTGCTTTCTAATTCAATCCATTGATTAAACCTCGTCATCAGAGACTCTAATTGTAACGCCAGTTGATCGGGTTGAATATCCTTGAAGTTCTCACATACAAGATATTTCTCGGAATTAGCTGGTCGGCTTGTTCTCGGTTTAATAATAGTTATTTTTTGATAATAAATGGCTAATAAATGTAGCATCTGTAGGGTTAAATCGTAGTAAATATCATAGATTTTCAGGATAAAACAACCTCCAACTGCTTGATTAGATATAGCCGATAAAATCTCTGCGAAAAATAATTTTCCATTTTCTAATTCTTGTAAACCATACTCCTCATCGTTTAGGTAAATACCCCCATCACCTGTTATAATCTGACATTTTTCTGGACCTATCTCATCGGAGAAACCTTTAATATTGACCGTACTAATTAGATTACCATCTCCTGTTGGTCCATAAGATTTATTGATCTTAAACCCAAGTGAGTCTAATTTTTTGAAATAATTATTTCCTTCACGATAGTTATCCCAATCCTGTACTCCTTTTAATGCTTCTACAGTGGGGTCTTGTTTAATCGTAATCGCATGATAAACATCCGTTTTCCATTCACTTGAATGTTGATGATTACGGAAATCAATTAAACACTGCATAAATCCACCAGGGCCTTCAGCTAAGTTAGCAATTTTAATTGAACGGTTCCGATATTGTTCTAAAACATTAGTATCTGATAGAACCTCCCACAACTTAAAATATGCACGAGTCATAACAGGATAAAGACTACCCTGATCATAGATATTCTTAAAGTCATTGTATTTGATTAGGTTACTACCATATCGATGATACTTATCGACTTTTTCATAAGGATTAATCATTTTACGAATATGAGCGATCCACTCGTCTTTAAAGGGAGTAATTTTATCCTTAAGATTAACTAATGGGATGTTATTACCTAAGATTGACTTGGACGCAGACGCAGACTGCGATTCAATACCTAAATTATACTCTGTTACTGTCAAGATTTGTTGGGGATCATAACTAAGAATACCATCATGAGGCAATTCCACTAAATTTGGCGATGGTAAACCAACTTCAGTAATGATTCCAATGACAACCAATTTACTGTTTTCCATCTGATAATCAAATACTTTAACCATAATAAATTCACCTTCATATAAATCCTTTAACTTATCAATCTCATCAAACGCTTGTAATTGTCTCGGAATGATGATGTCCATAGGTGTTGGGAAAGCTTCAGCCATAGCCCCAAATTTATTTAGTTTAGTAATACGACACGGTATAACCACGTCTCTCTTAGGGATACAGAAAAGACCAGAAAACTCCACATGAAAAGTTAAAAACCCATGTAAATGTGCTCCTTCGCGCTTACCATTCTCAATTTTAACAATTTCAATACTTGGTTTACTAACATAACCGTTCAAATAACACTTATCACCATAAGTTTGAATAATTTTCTCTTTAATTTTCCTTTCATAATCACGATCTAAATCAATCGGGTCTAGATTGACTTTAACCTTAACACTTTGATGAACATATAGGTGATTCATTTTGAATGTATATATTTACTGAAGATAATATCAATAAACTATTTCAATTTTTTACACAAATGTAACATCAAATCCACGATTCGTACGATTACCTGTACTACTCATAAATTCAGGCTGTTTCATAGGCTGATAGGCTTTTCCTTGATCACGAACATATCCTAAATACTGCTGAATATGGATTAAGATTCTCGGAACTACCCAGTCTAGAACGTTTTTATTTAATGTACAAATATCCTTTCGGAAAGCATGACCATACGCGTAAGGGTTGGTTGGGGTCTTAATGTAAATAGAACGCATAACCGTTAGTAATTCTGGGTCACTTTGTCTTGAAATATTATATACACCATCTGATCGATGTAATATCATTTTAGTGATCAGGTTCTGTAGATGGTCTAGATTCTTCTTTGAAAAAAAGAAATCCATTAACGGGTTTCTCTCTTGAAAAGTTTTAATAATATCCCAATATACGTAATCTGAGGGGACTTCCTGCTGATCAATTAATTTATAATCCTTATAATGTTCACTAAACAAAAAATTAGCGTGTCTACGAGCTTCAAATTCTGAGATAGGATTGCTAAACTGATGAACAACCTCCAGTTGAGAATCAGTTGAAGCTCGGCTGATTGTTTCTTGATTGGTTGGTTGACGAAAATTAGAGACACCAAAACCGTTGTCTGGTTGTTGAAAGCCCATAACACTTGGATTTTCTCTATAATCAACTACAGGTGAGCTGGAATTAGACATAATTATATTTTAACACAAGACAATTTATTTTATAAATAACTTAGAATAAGTCATCGAATAAATCGCCATGATAAGTCTTATAGTATATTTCAATACCCTATTCACATAATAGTAAAATTTTATTTATTTTTTTATAAAATAAATAAAAAATAATTTCCAATTTATTTTCCATTTTAAAAAAAAATAAATTTATTATTTAAACCTCATACTTTAAGGATCCTAAAAGTACGTGCGGTTGACAGATGACGTGTTAATTGGGTAGTGATTGTCCCAGCCCATAAAAGTGGAAACCGATTTTCTTAAGTAAATCATGGTTAAGCATATGACACCCATCAAAGATAAAGGAAGGGTGTTCCATTGTATCATAAATCTTATTATAATCTAAATCTTTGAAGAGTTCCCACGCAGTTAGGATGATAATTGCTTCTGATTTAAGACATGATTGATATGGGTCAGATTCAACTATTATTTGATTATCTGATATTTGGTGTAGACTATGATAAATGTGATCTGCAGGGACTTTAGGGTCATATATATGTAAGATACACCCTTCTGTTAGTAATGATTGACAAATAGTTATTGCAGGACTCTCACGAGTATCACCTGTATCTTTCTTGAAACTGAAACCGAAGATAGTTAAGTGGCGATTTTTAACAGAATCATACATGGTATGTATGATATTTTCAACAAAGCGTTGTTTTTGAAAGTCATTAATTTCAATGACTGATCTCCAATATTGAGCCACTTGGGGTAAATTATAATAATCGCACAGATAGACTAAATCTAGGACATCTTTGTGGAAACAAGAACCACCAAATCCAACTGAACTATTTAAAAAATATTTACCGATACGACAATCCATTCCAATGATTTTGGAAATATCCGTAATATTACCACCAGTTTTCTCACATAAAGCACTAATTGAGTTAATTGATGAAACTCTCTGAGCTAAGAACGCATTAGCCGTTAATTTTGATAGTTCAGATGACCACCTATCCGTGGTGACTATTTTCTCTTCTGGAACCCAATGTTGATAAATGTCTAATATTTGACTCATAGCATAGTCTTTCGTGGGGGAATCATTACAACCAATCAGAACCCGATGAGGAAACTCTAAATCACTGACAGCCGTACCTTCTGCCAAGAATTCTGGATTGGAGATTACATCATATGTAATCCCGTGTATATTGCTATTTAAAATTTTCTGAAGATGTGTACCAGTCCCAACAGGAACGGTTGATTTTTCAACAATAACTTTATATCGTATAGAAATATCACGAATTTTTTTAGCAGCCGATTCAAAGTATGATAAATCACATGCCATATTGGCTCCAATACCTTGAGTTTTTGTTGGTGTACAAACCGCAATAAAGATAATGTCTGCTAGTGAAATAGCATAGTCAATATTGCTTGTAAAAAATAAATTATTATATTTAACATTTGCTATAATCGGTTCTAAATTGGGTTCATAGATTGGCATATCGTCCGAATTCCACCGATCAATTAATTGTTGATTATTATCGACACAGATAAATATGTACTCGGGACAATGTTTAGCAAAGACCGCCATTGTTGGAACACCAACATAACCAGCTCCAATACTAATAATAAACTTTTTTTTCTCCATTTTATATATAAGTATCCTACAAATTTAAACTTTTTTCATGACGAATGATTTCTATAATAAAAATTGATTAATTGATTTTTAATATATCCAATACAATATAAATAGAACTATCATGAGTCTTATCAAGTTTCTACCGTCATCACATTTGTATATTAATAATAGATACAAGAAATATGGTTTTCAAGAGACAATTGATCAACAAAACTTAATGCCGATCATGTTTGATGGAGTTGATGTTTCTTTAGTCAACGGTTTGCGTCGTATATGTGTCTCTGAAATAGATAATTTGGCATTTGATGTCAAAATTGATGTTAAATCAAATACGTCTCAATACCATCGTGATGTCTTGATTGATCGGTTTGGTTTCATTACCATTAATATGGATTATGTTGAGAAAGAAAAATTAAATGAAGATGAGTTAGTATTCGTATTAAGTGATTCAGCAACTACAGATAAACCGCTTCAAAATATGACACCATCTATCCTAAAAGTATTTGTACACGACCATCTTAAATTATTTTACAAAAATCAAGAGCGTTCTATTAAAGACATATGCCCTTTTAATAGCATACTTTTAACATTGAATCCACAAGAGGAAGTATGGGTTGTGATGACTCCGTCAATGGGACAGGGTCATCAACACCCTAGATGGAATAGCAGTATAGTGATGTATAAATTCGGTACTAAATCAGATGATGTCTCTAGTCCAGAGATTGAAACTAACCAACAACAAATGGATTATAAGGGAAAAGAAATTCGCAAACCAGAAACAATTCTGTTAACCATTGAATCCGTTGGGAAAATGGCATCCTCCGCCGTTTTTCGTAAAGGTATTCAATCGCTCAAAAGAAAACTCTTTAATTGTCAAGAGGAGTTGAGACTTATCCCATCATCTGATAAGGTGAGTGTTGAAACAGATGATTTAATGCCTAATTTTGCTAAATTTCGTTTTAACAGTGAAGATCATACCCTAGGTCACGCATTGGAGTATGCATGTTTAACCGAATTAAAACTATTGATTCAATCTGATGAATCACTATTACGTGAATGTATCTCGGCTTATAGGAAGCCACATCCACTTGATAATTATATAGAATTGGTGATTAGAACCCCTACTAATTTAGATACTAAACCATTGATGATTTTAGTTCAAGCAATTGAGAGATTAATGGGTCAGTGTGATACCTTACTAGATGATATTAAGGGTTTTAAGCGGGTATAATCTTGATGTCAATATATAATATGATAATATAAAGCAGAGCCATCAAACCATAAATGAAAATAGGTAGTGGTACAACAGTTTCATTTTCTGTTTGTTGAAATCCAAATACTTTGATTTGACCGTTTAAACCAAAGAAAAACGTTGGTTTAACTAAGAAAATCAGTGACACAATTAAAGTAAAAATTAGTGCCGTAGATCGAAAAGCATTGGAGTTAAACATATATGTACGAGATGTATATCATAAGAAAAGAAAAAGAAATTCTTTTTCTTTTCTTAAGTTATAATGGATAATTATTTTTTTATCTTTGTTACTATCAATATCTTAATTATCTTATGTGTTGTATGGCTGCAACAACTGCGACAACCACAACCACAACAAATAGAGAAAAGTGTAGTTGTTGAGCCGTTTACCAGGAAGTTCTTTAATCAGATTAAAAAGACCCATTTTATTGGTATTGACCAATCTCAACTATTGGGTAATGAATTTGAGCTAATTGAAACTATCAAGGAAATGGTACCGTTCAATATTAATACAATGTTTATTAAAAATAGTATGGATCGTTATAAATTACTTAATGAGAATGAGAATCAATTAATTTTGTCACGTTCAATTGAAATTTATAGTTTATTGTATAAACTAACACCGTTAGCGGATAGTCTTAATTTAGATAATGTTCGGTTTGTTTGTGCTCTCAATTCAATCGCTATTAATATTTTAACTAATAATCTGAGTATTTTTGAATTTGGTGATTTAAAGGGGTCTAGATTAACAATTAATGTTGGCGAAAAGGGGTCAAGCGACTATCTAATTGCGATGGATTTGCTACTGGAATACCAGATCATAGTCGGACAGGATGTATTTTTGACTTACTATGACACCAATCAGGTAGTTGAACATTATGGTAAAGATGTTCAAGTCGTGATACTGAACCGCACACATCCAGATATGACGGTCTTAAATTTAGTTAATACAAAATTATCTCGGTTTGTTGAAATCATTAAATATAATAATGGTAATATTTATCAAATGGGCTTAGATGAAGAGAAATTTTATAAAAGCCACCCCTATTATACAAAGTCGATTACAGAAAAAGAGTTTTTCAAGAATTATTATACTAATTTAGTTTTAGAAGAGCAGACCTTTTATAATGGTGAAAGGAGGAAAAGCCTATTTATTAATACTATTAGTCTAAAATATTACTTACTAAGTAATACCAAGACACCTGATTTAAGCATTTATCAACTATTACTCAATATGAAACTAGAAATTAACCAGATTAATAAATTGCCTTTTGTTGAATCGCCTTTAAATAGCGCTAGGTTTAACGATTTTATCCTACCAATGGAGACTCATTCAGGAGCACGTAAATTCTACACAAGTTCTGGCTTGTATACTAACATTGCTCAACCGTCGTGTTTAATGATTGATGGCCGTTGTAACATGAATATGTTAAAAGATTATCACTTATACTACGATTATGGGCCATCATTTGACCAAATCTATAACCACACCAAACCTAACCTAACCTAACTTGACCTAGATGTAAACAAGAGGTACATCAAGACAGCATTTAAAACTATGACGATGAAACTGGGTAATTCCATATGTTTTGATGGCTTCTAAATGTTTAGCTGTACCATAGCCTTTATTGCTGTTTAAATCATAGCGTTCTAATATGGGGTATTTATGACACAAATCGGCGATATAACGGTCATGTGCTACTTTAGCTAAGACAGATCCCGCTGCAATACTATAGTATTTGTTATCTCCACCGATAACCGTGGTAAATTTGGGATTGTCCCCAAATTGATCTGTGAACGGTTGAAATGATGTTCCATCAACTAAGATATGTTGAGGATTAATGTAGGTATTTCGGATAGCTTTATGCATTGCCTTCATAACCGCTCGATAAATATTAGAGCCATCAATATCCTCGGGTTCAACATAACCAATGCCATAGGCAACAGCATTTTCAATAATGAAGTCATATGCTTGTTCACGGTCAATAGTTTTGGAATATTTTTTAGAATCTTTGACTAAATGTGATGTTAAACCGTTTGGCCAAATCACTGCACCAGCATAGACACGCCCAAATAATGGACCACGTCCAGCCTCATCAACACCAACTTCGAGAATATTTTCAGTATGAAACGGTAATAATGACATTATTAGTTTATTTTGAACCGACATATTATATTGATTCAATTTTTATCCATTTCAAAAATTGAATCAAATTATAAATTTATCTAAAGTTATCACATAATCATATTATTATATTTATATTTCTCATTTCAATTATGTCAGAGCATACAATTTATGTTAATAAAGTTGTTACTGGAGAAAAATATTGGATTAAGATTCACCGCAATAACCAATATATCCCATTTCACTATCCAATAGTGAAGAATACAAATACAAATACAAATACTAAATCACATAGAGAAGAACCAGACGAGTGGCGAGTTGTTCAGAATAAAAAGAAACTACAAAAAGTCCCCAACGACCAACCAATTTATTATTGGGTTGTGAGTTCACATAACATGTTTGATATATCGGACCAATCATACCGATTGTTTTTTACTGAACCAGATATTACACAGATTGAGCATATTGATCAGAATAATTACATGGCGATTGATACTGATAATCAATTAAGATTGATTCATATCCATTTAAAACATAAAGGAATGAAAATGACACCAACTTATTATATTGCTCGGAATGTTAAACAAATAGTAGATGCATTGAGTTTTGTTAAATACTGTATTGTTAAAACGGATAATAATGAGCAAAAACTAATTGAATTGACCTAAAGTGACCTAAAGTAACGTGACGCCACATAAACTTAGATGTTAGATATAATTGATATATTATATTATATTGATAATATAATATATCAATGAAAGTTCATTGTTGTTATTTATGGCAATCACGATCATATAATATTAATAATTATATATCGGCGTCGGAGTCAACGGTTCAGATTAAGAGCATCAATTATTGTCACATGAGTGTGACACACTATTTATCAACAGGGTGTCAAAAAAAAATAAAATTAAACATAGACCAGACTATTACTCTTCAAAAACCATACGATTTCTCGGTTCAAATGACAAAACAATACAGTTTGGCGTGGATTGTGATTTCAATTAACACGGTACAACATTTGTTTATTTTTTCACATTTACCAGATTTTTTGATTGATTGTCCTGTTAATTATCATCAATGGATTTGGGAGAAGCCAAGTAGTTATAACTTGATCCTATTACCCAATCTATTGAACAATCCAGAGTATTATTACCCGATTCGATTTAAACCTTTTTCACGTGTTCAGTCATCTCAGTTAAGCCAGGCACAACCTGGGATTATCTTACCAAATATCAATTATTTATTAAATAAATTACAATTTAAATTCTTTGTCGATGTACAAGTTCCAATTACGATCTACGATTCAAAGGGTTCTGTGGTTCTAGGGCAAAACCATATGGATAATGTATACTTAAATGAATCGGGAATAATCAATTTAACCGAAACATATTATATTAGCTGTAATGATGTGATTTCACGAATGACCCAACCCATTATAAGAATCTTGATTTGGGTTTATGACTCTGACCAGTCTCAGTTCCTATTCTCAGATCAAATGATTTTCCGAATTGCCCCGATTATTTTAACACCTAGTTGTCTCTCTGCTGAGACAATATATCTCTCAAAAATGAAAGGGTTACAGAATAATGAGGTATTTTTAAAACAAGTCAGTTCAATTTTAACCAAGGAGAAGAAGAAATTTGTTATCATTGATAATCCAAAAATTTCTATGAAACACCGCTGGCTGCGAGATATTTTGAACTTTGGATACGTTAATGATGGTGAGAAATACACGCATCTTATCTTAAAAGGACCCAATTTCTCAACACAACAAAAGAATACACCCTCATACATTGAGCAATACTTTAAAGAATATCCGTTATATGATCTATTCTTTGAACAAAAAAGAAACCTTGATGCTTTTGGAAATGTTCTAGTCAGTCCTCCTGTTTATCCTGATTATCCATTGGGAAGAATTGTTCATGGTATCTCAATCAAAGGAGAACAACCTAATATGTCATTTAATTTAATTGATTTACTTGAATCACAACAGGTTCAGAAACCTGTCAAGCTTGAAACTGGGTGGTTACGAGTTGGTCATGTTGATGAAATAATCTCATTTATCCCTGATCGAGGGTCTCAAAGTGGGTTTCGTTTATTAATAGCAAGTGTTAATAAATTCTTTGACTTAATATCAAAGCTTGATCCACAAACCGTTATATTTGATAACAATGAGTTATATTACACGTTTCACTATCAGTATGATAGTTTGAGAACTCGTTTAAATCCCAAGTTTAATGGTAATGAACCACATAAATCGTGTATCTATAAAAGCCAATTACGTGTTAAGGACTTATTGGAGTGGCCTGAATTACTGCGAGATAATTATCAATATCAAGAGATTTTAGATAGTAATAAACAAATTCTATTAAAAGAACTCCAATTGAAAACAACAGACGTTTATGAAGTACCTATATGTTTCTGGCCTAAATCTATTTCAGAACGGGCAAAATCAATCATACCTAATATGGTAAATAGTTTATATACCAACCAATTTATGTTAGTTCCGAAACCGTTTGGTCCTAGTGTGAAGAAACATGATTTATTTGAGGACTATTTTCGGTCGATTATTCCAAAGAATATTAGAACTTATTTTATTAAGAATTGGGATTCTTATTATTTATTGGATGGTGATATTCATTGTGGAACCAATGTTAAAAGAATACAGTTTAAGAGAAAATGGTGGTCTCATATGCCTTCTAGTTCATATGATATTTTAGCTTAGTTCATGTATTTTTTTGACTAAATTTACTATCATTATCTGTTAAAAATTGTTTAAATTCGTCACTATTAGTTAGGGTTACTATCTGATCTAATTCTTGACGATAGAGAGTGATCGGCATACGTCTTATACCATAAAAGGAAATAGCACCCTTTGGGCTAACTTTAAAAGTTAGTTTTTTAAAATCGCTTAGTTTCATTTGTGCTAGTTGTTCTTGTGCTTGTTCTACAGTAAATAGCCCATTCTTCAATCCCTCTAAAATTTGTTCGGTAGTTGACATTATGATATAATACCTCTTGATTATATCATAAAATAATTTTCAATTTTTGATATGGTATCATATCAAATATGGTTTATAAGGTAACAAACTATATAAAATATATAGTTTGTATATCACTAGATATGGAATTTGAAAATTTAAATCAATTATCACGTAATTTCATTGATTACGTTAAATCAATAGTAATAGACTACAAAATGCAACTACAAGAAGCGAATAAGAGTGTTCAAGAGTTATCAGGTCATCTTAGTCATTCTCAAAAAAGAGAATTGACACTTCATCAGGAAATATCTGTGTTACAAGCACAGGTTATGGCTCTACAACAGAAAATAGATAACCCGACGTTATCTATGTCAATACCTATTGTACAATCAATGTCCAAGGAAATTAATGACTATAAAAACGAAAATGAACAATTGAAAAAGAAAATATCAAATATGAAACCAACTTTAAAATTAATAAAAAAATCTGAAGCCGTCTTACCAATAGTTCAACATGTTGTTAAACCAGTCCCCGAACCAGTTGTTAAACCAGTCCCCGAACCAGTTGTTGAATCAGTCCCCGAACCAGTTGTTAAACCAGTGAGTGAACCAATCCCTAAACCAGTTGTTGAATCAGTTGTTGAAGCAGTTGTTGAACCAGTTGTTGAACCAGTTGTTGAACCAGTTGTTGAACCAGTTGTTGAACCAGTTGTTGAACCAGTTGTTGAACCAGTTGTTGAATCAGTTGTTGAAGCAGTTGTTGAACCAGTTGTTTCGCCAGTTTCTGAACCAGTTGTTGCGCCAGTTGTTGCGCCAGTTGTTGAACCAGTTGTTGCGCCAATTGTTGCGCCAGTTGTTGCGCCAGTTGCTGAACCAGTTGTTGCGCCAGTTGTTGCGCCAGTTGTTGAAC
>Ga0209492_1000039_pt1 | contig 40655 bp, 31 predicted proteins | sample PPLLak12cMay2015_FD_187253 | JGI IMG/M metagenome (GOLD analysis project Ga0209492, IMG submission 187253) | Freshwater sediment microbial communities from Prairie Pothole Lake near Jamestown, North Dakota, USA - PPLs Lake P7 Core (1) Depth... | ecosystem: Environmental > Aquatic > Freshwater >... | reverse complement strand
CCGAGTCCATCATGGTCATAAACAGAGAATGGATAATTTGATTGTTCGTCGTGGCAATCATCAATGTCAAGTTCACAAGATACTTACTCTACACAATGAGGAAACCCATAGTTGTATCTATGTGAACAGAGATTACAATGCGTGTAAGAATATTCTGAATCTGGGGCGCTACTATCTGGAGCATCAGGAGCGTCCCAAAGAATTTACACGTAAATGAATGGTATTCAGCATGGGTAGAATGTTCGAGTACTTTTCAGTGGGAGTTATTGATACTACCAAATTTATCGATAGCAATAAACCCACTACCTATTGAACTTGGGAGCGTCCAAAATTAAATTAGTTTTGGACCGACTTCTTATTGTATGTATCGTTTTCAATATGTATGTAATCCACTACTTAGAGGTCGGTCCAAAACTATTTCATTAAATAATTCAATTATTTAATGAAATAGTTTTGGACCGACCGACCGACCTCTTAATTACCTTTTATAACACAATGGCTTATCAACAACAGGATGACCTAAAGGACCAGTATCTTCAGAAAGCCAAAAACTTAACCGCTCTAACACACAAGTTGATAGAGGAGTCTCCGTTTAAAGAGAAGATTCTCAAAGAGTGTAAAACCATGTTTTATGATGGTCTCCCGTTGCAATCATGTTCATCCTTCTAGAACATCACAAAAAATCACGGACCGTTTCTTATCAAATATGTGAAAGAATTATTACATAAAAATATCCACGGTTAATTTAACAAATGACTAGTTATGCCCAATTAAATCAAGATACTAGTATCTTGGATTATTATTATTATAAAAGAAATGGTTTCTTTGTAGAAGTCGGTGCATATGATGGTATTTCTTTATCAAATACCTATCTCTTAGAGAAGCGGTACGGATGGACAGGAATCTGTGTTGAACCACTACCAGAAGAGTTTACAAAGCTCACTAATAATCGTCCAGAATCAATATGTGTTAACAAAGCCGCATTTAGCACAAGTGATCTAGAAGTAGATTATGCGGTTGCTGGGATGTTATCAGGAATCGTCGAGTATATTGACTGTCACAAAGAGGTTTGGAATGCACCAAGAATTAAAGTCAAAACAATCACATTAAATGACATCCTCAAACAGTGTCACGCACCTCATTATATCGAGTATCTATCTCTTGATACAGAAGGAACCGAATTGGAGATCTTAGAAGCACTAGACTTTAATCTTTATCAATTCGGGGTTATTCACCTAGAACACAACGGAATAGAACCTAGGAGGAATAATATTCGACGTTTTCTTGAGTCCAAAGGATATTTGTATAAGCGAGAAAATCAATGGGATGACGAATACATAAAACACTAACCTATGTTATAGTGTACTATGTTATAGTGTACTATGTGATAGTTTATCACTCCCTAGATTAGCAATTGATTCAGGCATCATTAAACTATTGCACTCATTCATACAAATTTTAATAGCAGGTCTCATTTTCTCTAAAGCTTCCTTATATTTCTTTAATTCTGTATCTTGATGGGCTATTTTCTCTTCTAGATAAGCAATTTTCTCAGCATTCGTCCGCATATAATTAATAAGTCCAGACCTATTACATCTGGTCTGTTCCTCCAATTTTTCGCACTTATTCTTATATAATAATACCATTTCTTCACTACCGTGGAATGACTTAGTTAGTCGGTTGATGACTTGTTCTGACTCTTGTTGCTTCTTAGTTAAGAAATCATTTTTTATGGTTTCTTCATCATATTTTGTACGAAGAGACGAATGCGAGTCTTTTAATTGCTCATATAGTGTTTTATTTTCATTTAGTTCTTTGTATGAATTGTCAATTTCCACAGTTAATTTCCTAAAACTAGCTTTATTCAGAATGATTTCGTCATATATATCTGATTTATCGGATAAATCAGCCTCATTGGGATCCATCTGTAGACAAAATAAATTACACTTTATTTTATATTATTTTATATGATTTAAATCATATCAAATTTCCTCTAATGTTTTTAAAATAAATACAAATACAAATTGTATTTATTTTAAAAATTTGATTTTGTTTGGAATCATAATTGACTCATTAAAATAAAATATTCATTATTATTATAAATGGTTTCACTTCAACCGAATGATTTATATGCTTTTCTTCAAGAACATAAGGTAGAGAAAGGGAACATTTATACACATACAAGTATTGGTACACCAGCGGGTAGTTATAACATCCCACCTGAAAAAAAGGAACATCTAATTGAGTTGTTGAATGATACTGTTTTTAAGCAAAAGATACCAGTTCATCTAACTGAAGCACCAGAGCAACATACCATTATTAAGGTTGATCTTGACTTCAAATTTGACTTGGAACAAAGTGACAGGAAATATACGCTTGAACACATTAGAGGTATTGTTGACCTCTATCATAAAACAATCAAAAATTATATAGATGTTAGTGATGAGCAATTAAAAGCGTTCGTTTTTGAGAGAGACGCACCTTATAAGTATCGCGGTGTATGTAAAGATGGTATTCATATCATGTACCCTTTCATCATATGTGATACAGAAATTCAACACCTAATGAGAGAATACATATTATTGTATGGTCAACCGCTTTTGGCACAAATTCAATGTAAAAACAATATTGATGAAATCGTAGATAAAGCAATTATTAGTACTAATAATTGGCTGATGTATGGTTGCTCCAAACCTGTCGCTAAACCCTATAAATTGACTCACATTTTTGATAGTGAATACAACGACCTTAATATCAAAAAATATGATAACAAGGCATTAATGAGCTTATTAAGTATTCGAGATCACGATGCGAATAAATCGATTTCAATTAAGAATGAACATAAATACTTACTTGAAAAGAAAAAAACAGTTGTTAAACCCAAGAAAATTATTAGGATCACCAAATTAACTCAAAATTCACATAATCATATGCAAAATGATATTAATTTAGAAGAGGTCCGCGAGATAGTTAAATTACTTGATAGTAACCGCACTGAAAATTACAATTCATGGATTGAGGTAGGATTATGTCTTCATAACATTGATATATCCTTATTAGACAGTTGGATTGATTTTAGCCGTAGGTCGCCTAAATTTAAAGAGGGTGAATGTGAACAACAATGGTCAATGATGGATTCACGAGATGATGGTTTAGGAATTGGTAGTCTTCACCGTTGGGCCAGATTGGATAATCCTAAAGACTATGTAGTCTTCACGAGAGGTAACATTTCTAAAGATATTCTTAAGAGCCAGAGTCAAACAACTCAAGATGTTGCTCGTGTAGTTTATAGTATGTATCGTTATCAATATGTGTGTACTTCACTACGTAGTAATATTTGGTATGAGTTTAAGAACCACCGATGGATTCAAATTGATTCAGGTGTTTCACTCAAAAAGAAAATCGGTAATGAAGTTGTCAATGAATATCTACGTTTGATCACCTATTATAATCAAGCAGCTTATGAACAACAGGATGAACAAAAGGACCAGTATCTTCAGAAAGCCAAAAACTTAACCGATGTGACATACAAGTTGAGAGATTATCCGTTTAAAGAGAAGATTCTCAAAGAGTGTCAAACCATGTTTTATGATAGTCAGTTTGTCACATTTTTAGACGCAAACCCCGATTTAATTGGTTTTGAAAACGGAGTTTATGACCTAAAAACAGGCGAATTTAGGGACGGAAGGCCTGAAGATTGTGTTTCATTATCAACAGGTACGGAATATATCACATTTGAGGATGGCGATGATTTAATTGTCGCGATTTATAACTTCATGTCACAAGTCTTCCCAGATGAAGAAGTCCGTGACTATGTTTTTACCTTATTGTCATCCTTCATAGAAGGACGCAATCCCAATGAGAAGTTTCATATTTGGACTGGTGTTGGTGGTAATGGTAAATCGAAATTACTAGAATTATTTGAACTTGCATTTGGTAAGTATACAGCCAAGATTCCAGTCACTTTATTAACACAAAAAACCCGTAGTTCATCTAATGCAGCAAACCCTGAGATTTCACGACTTAAGGGTATACGTACTGTATCAACACAAGAACCTGAAGAAAACGAGCGGTTTAATATCGGTGTTATGAAAGACTGGACTGGTGGTGACCGCATTACATGTCGTCCTCTGTATGGAGAACAGTTCGATTTTAAACCGCAGTTTAAAATGGTCTTCTGTTGTAATCATCTACCATCACTACCACCTGATGATGAAGGTACATGGCGTCGTATTAGTGTTGTTGAATTCAAATCGCGTTTCATTGACCGTCCTGACCCTAATAATCCATATGAGTTTAAGAAAGATACATATTTGACTGAGAAACTGTTCTCGTGGAAAGAAGCATTCATGTTTATCTTACTCGATCATTTTAAGGACTATAAGAAACATGGACTCCGCGAACCAATTGCTGTCACCAACGCAACTCTTCAATATAAGTTGACAAATGATATTTATAGTGATTTCATAACCGACTGTTTTGAGAAAGACGCAGACAGTTCGGCTAGATTAGAGGATGTCTTCAGATTATTTAAAGATTGGTGGAAGGATAATCATAGTGGTAAAACACCCAGTAAAAAAGAACTAAAAGCATGCTTGGAAAAGAAGATAGGTAAATATGTAGCAGGTTCGAAGGGTGGTTGGCTCGGTTATAATTTAGTCTCTCCTCATATGCGTGACGAAGAAGAGACTGAAAAAATCATCAGTACAGGTAAAATTAATGAAAGTCTAGAATAGATAAAAATTTATTCTCAGCAACATATATATTATTATGTTAAATCAAATACATACATTTATCTATACTCCTATTGGAGCGAGTATTGTTGTCGGTATTGTCGTCATGATTTATTTATATTTAATGGCGTTTAGTGTCTATTTACCCCCTATTTTATTATTAAGTATTGGAATTGGTACGGTAGTTTATCAAGCTCAAACTCATTGTCAACGTGTGGGGGGCGATGCCCCCCATAGCCCCCTTTAGTCTGGGGGCATCGCCCCCATAGCCCCCTCTTTAGTCTGGGGGCATCGCCCCCATAGCCCCCTTTAGTCTGGGGGCATCGCCCCCATATCCCCCTTTAGTCACTTTAGCCCCTTTATGCCCCCTTTAGCCCCTTTAAGGCCCCTTTATGCCCCCCATTATTCTTTGTATGGGTGGGGGCATCGCCCTCCACACCCATACAAAGAATAATGGGTGTGGGGGGCTATGGGGGGCATCGCCCCCCAAATTTAAAAATTGATCTCATTTTAAATTATTAATGAGATTAATTATCAAATAATTATGATGGAAGAGAGGAAGATCACGTTTATCTATAACCCTACAAATCACTTAGTTACATCAAAAATGATCGTTGATATTCTTAAGCAATGTGGAATTGATTATCAACCGTATGATTTGAGTAATTTTCAACTAGGACTAACTCATAAATCATATTTAATTGTGACTAATCCTGAAATTGAATATGAAATCTTAGAAAATTGCGTGGAATTACAACCAGAATCAAATGAGCGATTAGAATTCTTGGGTGACTCTGTAATCGGTTCAGTCGTTGCGTCTTATTTATTTCACAGGTATCATAAACAACGTGAGGGTTTTTTAACAAAGATTAAAACGAAACTCGTGAGGACCAATATGCTGGCTAAATATAGTTTACATATCGGTTTAGATCGTCATGTACTTATTTCAAAACATGTTGAAGATATGTGTCATGGGAGAACTAATGATAAAATTCTAGAAGACACATTTGAAGCTTTTGTTGGGGCTTTATATGAAGATATATACCGCAATGATATGTCTCGTTTGGGTATGGCCATGCAAGTCTGCACAGACTTCGTCGTAAACTTAATGGAGGAGATCACGGATTTCAGACCACTAATATCATTTAATGACAATTACAAAGAGCTTTTGCTGCAACTATACCATAAAAGTTGGGATAATATTCATCCCGAGTATCACGAGATTAGTGTTGAAGGAGTCACAAACCATCGCATTTATACAATGGGGGTTAAACACCCGATCACACAAGAGTTAATTGGTCAAGGGAGAGACCAGAGGAAAAATATGGCCGAACAGTTGGCTTCAAAAGAAGCCTTATCTTATTTTGAGAAGTACCCACCAACTCCTAAACCAATCAAAGAACGTGATTATGGTTGGTTGTAAATCGTTGTAGGTTACTCTAATAACTGTTCAGCTATCATAAGGTTATTATCAATTTCAATGTTACTAAGGATATGATCAGCTGCATTTATGTTATCAATAATAACCTGATCTAACGGTTGTTGCTCTACTTGTTTAGAGAAATATGATCCCATTTATAACTACTTATAAGTAGTTATAAAATGGAGAGAAAAATATATTCAATTTTTTACTTTGATTTTTTTTGTTAAAGGAAATAGGACTTATGCCAGATTGTGTAAATCTTTAATGATTTCCCGACCAAATATTTGTTTAACTTCAAAGACTAAATGATGCTCACACCCGTTAAAATCATATAAATGACCATCCATTGTACGGATTTGAATTCTGATTTTACTAAAATTAATTGGCGGGTTGAATGTTTTTAAATAACGAGAATTTTCTACCACTTGGTTTAGATTATAACTGGATTCATTTAATGAGACTATCGCAAAAGCCCCATCTGCTCCATTATCAGGACTTGGGGCAATAATTTTTTTAAAATCATCCGAGTTTTCAGTGTTAACAAAAATAGCCAAATACTGGTGAGGTCTCAAATTATAGACCATTTGACCAGTATATTCTTTCGCGTTATCTAAATTAACAGAATAAAACCCTAATACACGGCCAATTGAACGACTGATATATCGGTTCCGACTATTACTTGTTTCTACTTTGCGTAATTCTTTACGACCAGTAAATTGATTAATAACAAGGGTCTCAATCGTGCCTCGGTCCCCGACTACTTCCGTTCCATCTGAAAAAACAAGACTAAACTCTTGTGATGTGGATATAGTTACCTTATTTGTTGTACTATTCAGTGTACATTGATAGGTATAATGATTAGGACTCTCTGATGTCATCAAATCAGAGAGAATAGATAACATATCATCAATACAGTAATTGCCTGGAGGAACTTCGACACTGACGACCACATCCTCTTCTTCCTGAAACTGTAATATGTTATTATGCTCGGTGATCGTATAACCTGAAGCAGGAACACAACCATCAAGTAATTCAATTGAATGAACATATTGCATCTTATTATTTAAATAAATCGTGTAATCATTGCTATCTTCTTTGTCCCAATTACGGGCTGAACTATCGACCAGGATTAAGTTGCTTTCTATGTTCTCAACATCAGGTACAAAGTTGATATTATTTGCATCATAGTAATAACGGCCTTTTTTATCAGGAATAACCTTGTTTTGAAAACAAGTATTATAATCTACTAAGTTTTTGATAGAATGGTTGTTTTGTTGCATTACTTATATTATGTATATATAAAATTGTGATAATATTTTTAGATTCGTTTACAAACTAATTATAATTAGCGGCAAATCAATATATAATGAGTACATTAAATTTTAAATCAAAACCCAATAAAGATATACTCTTGAGTATCATTGATGAAATCATAAGAGCTAAGTATCAAATATCACTTAATGATAGCTTTGTTTCTATTTTCAATGATATTATGGATTTTGTTCATAGTCGTTTTGGGAAAAAATCACCTGAAATAAGTGCAGAAAACCACTTAAAAAATATTAACAAAATTTGTATGGATGAAGCAATTAAGTATATAGGCGCACATGTAACTTATTTTCCAAAAGTTATCAATAGTCAAAAAAATAATAAATCAAATATCATTAAAGAACCGAGTTTACCTGTTGCATCAAGTGTTCCAATAGGAGCACCTATAAGCACCCCAACAATTTCACCTGTTTCCAGTATGATTCCTTATCAGGAATCAACACAAAACTTATTTAAAAGAACAGATGATTCATTAAATCAAATGCAATTTGATAGAAACAATCAGAGCTTTACTAATTTTCAAACACAACCACAACCACAAGGCAATACCGATCAGGCTTTAACGTTAGCATTGGACCAACGGCGTAAAGATTATGGTTTTATGAATTATAACAAACCAGATACACAGATGGGAGGTGGCCCTAACGGTCCTAGCGGTTCGAACAGCTCAGGTGGACCTAATTTGCTCAATATTTTACTACAAACATCTATTGCCATGCAAAACCCTACTATTCTACCGAATATAATCTCTGAAATCAACCAAATGCCTCATTTAGTAGACTTAATGAGCAAGGACCCAAGTCAATTTCAAGCCCAAGTAACAAACCCTAACTTTTTAGAGATGCTTGTCAACCAGATTAAAAATAAGAGTGATCCTAGGATGAAACCAATGAATCTAAGAGACGAGGTGGCTTTGGATGTACCGTTGATCACAAACGGAGAAACTGGTTCAGTTAACAGTGAATATAATAAATTGGTTAGTATGTATCAAAACGGCTCAGGTCTTGACATGACTACTACAAATAATCCTATGAATAACCCTATGAATTCAAATAATTCGAATTTATTAAATCATTTTATTCCTCCATCGGAACAATTAGTCAACAATACTTTACCCGACCTCTCTCAAATTCACTTAATAGATTATGATTTATCACTTGATTTTAGAACCGATTTAGAGTCTGTAAGCAATGCTAAAAATCAATACGGTTTAAAGTTTGCTAAATTTGGTAATGTTTCAAAAGTAGAACTGACATCCTGTCTGATACCTGAATCAGATTTCTTAATGAACGAGCCTTATATATATGTCAAAGTTGAAGAACTGGGGGGTCGTTGTTATACATCAAATCACGATAATACTTTCGGAAAATTAATTTTATCAGAAAATAAGAATGGTTATCTCCATTATGTTCCTGATAGGGGGTCATGTATACAAAATTTTTCACAACCAGTTTCATTCCAGAAGTTTACCATTAGTTTCTTAAACTATAACGGTAAGTACATAAGTCTTAAAGAAATAAGTGTGACCAAGTCATTGAAATTGAAAAAAACCAATAAACTTAAATTCATTACACAATATCGACATAAGCTATCGGTTGGAGATACTATAGATATTCATATTTATCGTGAATCTGAGATTGATTCTTATGAAGTTCAAGTAGATAGTATCATCGATGATAACACATTTACTGTCGATAACGTCTTTGAGACATTAACAGAGCATATTGTTATTTTACGACATACTGTTAATTGTAGTTTCAAATTCAAATTATATGAGATTAATTGGAATTTATTAACGAAAAAGAATTTACAAAATGCTCAATTAATTCGCTTATCACAATTAGTAACGGATAGGAAAAAAGAGGCATTAAATTTTGTTTGTAATGATGATGAAATAGTCAAGTATACACAAAGTCAAACTAAACCACCACAACAACAACAACAACCACAACAACCACAACAACCACAACCACAACTACATCCAGAGGAAGGGGGGGTGGGGAAACCGAGGTTTCCCCAATACAATATGTCATAAGTTATAAGTCATAAGTTATATAACTTTAAAATACTCTGATTTGACTGGAATGAATCCCTCTTTACCTGGGATTGGTAAATACGCTTTATAAGCGAACCGTTCTTGATTAATTTCCTGATAGTAGACTCTAACATTAGTGACCTTCTGATTTTTACCGTATATCGGGGTTAATTGTCCATTTACTTTAACTTCAACAGGTTTTAAGATCCTTAAAGATTCTAAGATTTGTTTATGTGTTTGGGGATCAATTTTGAATTGTAATAGAGTATTCTTATCTATCATTACTTGTTTAGAGGTATCCCAGTGAACCTGAACTGTTTTATATTCCTCCTCAGTATCAATATCCATTTTCTCTTGAGAAAAATCGGGAGACCACGCATCAACCGTAGATTCACCCTCACCGAAAGCAAAACATGAAACAGGATTACCAGGTGTCCGATTATGTGCTAAATTTAAACGACAATCAACTGCTGCATCTTTTAGGATTTGTAAGAAATGCTGATTAATTTTTTCTTTTCGGAGTGCAATTTCATAAATTGCCTGATCAGTTGTATCAGTTTCCCCTATTTGATATTGTTGTTCCTTATTCATAAACATATGATAACGATAGACATTAAAATTCCTTTGATTTGGTGGTAGATCATAGTGAGAACAAATACGACGAGCACGACCAATAACTTGTTGGATTCTCACCTCATTCCAATGCGGCTCCATAATATGAACTTGTCTAATATTTTTCAGAGATATTCCCTCTGCTGCTGCTGCCGTTCCAAGGAAGACCTTACAAATTTCACCACGAATATTAGCAGGATGATTAAAGATTTGGCGAATTTTTCCACGTATTTCTAATTCTTCTGCACCTGTATAGATAACAAACCGCCCTGGGTGATCACGAGTGATCGGTTGACGATATTGCTCAATGTGAGCCAGATTAATCACACTTGCATCAAGTCTCTCAAAACCTTGCTGTTGTAGCACGGCCGCTAAAAGATTAATCCCCTCTAGAGTGCGGAAGAAAGAATAGACAAAACATGTACCTTGTGGCTCCTCCATCATAATATATCGACACATGGCATCCATTTTGGGACTATAACGGCTCAAGTTAGTTGTTAGTGTAGATGGATTCTTACTTACAGCTTGTAACACAGAAGCTAACGCCTGCTCATATGATTCAGGTGTTTCTATGTCCTCATAGAATAGATCTTCTGAGTTAATAAGTTTTGAATAAGGATTATCTCCAACTAAACTTGAAAGGTGATCAACATTCATAATATCTCCACCATTTTCAGATTTAGGTGCGGTTTTAATCATATGTATTAAAATTTTAAAACGCTCTAAATCAGTAGTTGTTTCTTGATATTGTTGAATAAATGATTCATATGTACTATTATTGTTATTCATGAGCTTCAGTAATTGATCTTGTTGTTCTGGTGTCCATTTAGAAGGGTCTTCATCCAGTTTTAAGTTAATTAATTGCTTCCAGTTTTTAGGCTTGGGACGATTAATCGATTCAGGTAGGACAAAATTAGACACCAACCGAGAAGCAATACGAAAAGTAGAACCTTCTTTTTCATTGTGTGTCTCTTTTTGGGATGACTTTACAAAATTCTTCTTTTTCTTTTTGGATATGCGTTTTTTAGCGTCTTCTTCAATCTCCTCACTACGTGCTACTAAATAGTGTCCAAATTGATAATCACCAAAAGCACACTGGATTGGGGGTATAGTGTTAACAGTAGGAAATACTTTACCTTCACCACCGAAATAATAAGAAACTAATCCTAAAATACGCCGCTTAAATTCATCACTATTCTTAATAGTATTATGATTCAGATCAACATAACGGGCCTCAAACCGTTCCTCATCAATTGGAAACAGTGTATTCTTTTGTCCCTTATAGTTAATATATCCTCGAAGGATATTAAACATTGTACCCAACTCAAACGCCGTGTTGAGTAGTGGTGTGGCTGATAAAAAGAGGAATTTACAATCAGTCGCATCCATTAGGATACGATAGATCAGATTACCCTTTAATCCAGTAGGACTAACAATCATTGACATGAGAGTATGTACTTCATCAACAATGACCAAACGATGGTTAAGTTGTTTCCCATCTCCGATTGCTTTCTTCAATTGATCAACCGTATTACTCGCATTATATGAAACAAAATCATAACATTCATTCTGTATTTTTTGGTCTAACCGTGTATCGATAAGTTCTTTCTCACCTTGGGCTAATGTTGAATAATTATTAGGTCTCCTAATATCTTCATTACCCCAGTTTTTTAACTCTTCAAACCATGTTGGCTTAAGTGTCGCTGGTAACAGAACTAAAACCTTGGTTCCCGCTTTACGGTGCAGTTCAGCTGTGGCTATTGCTGTCCGTGTCTTACCCGAACCCAGATCATGATACAGCAAAATGCCCCGATATGGTGTTACTGGATTCATATACTGTGTAATAAACATCTGATGAGAGAATAATGGACGGATACCCTCCTTAGTTTTATGGTCACAATCAACACTGATCTCCTTCGTCATTTCATACTGACTGTAATGTGATGTAACCCATTTCGGAAAAGCACGATTATTGGGTAGAATATATTCTGTACTATTAATTGGATCCCAATATTTTCCACTTAAATCAAAAGTGTAATCTTCAATTGGGCGATCAAGCCAATATTGCTTTGTTGGATTTCGGCGGATTATTTTTTTAGGTTTTTCATTTAAAGATAATTTTGATAACGCATCTGCAATTGATTCCACATCGGGTCCTGCGGTGGGTACTGCGGTGGGTACTGCGGTTGGTCCAGCAATAGGAGTTTCGCAATTAATATGCTGCTTACAAAATCGTCCTGTAGTCGCGTTCCGACTACATTGCTTACCTGACTTAGTTATACATTGACATTGATGGGAACTATCCATATGTATTATACTTGTATATATAATACAAATATTTTTTGAAGAAATACCACACCAGAAAAACAATTCAATTTTTTCATACCCGCAAATATACTTAAGAAAAAAGATAATATAATGTTTATAACAGATATTAAAATGACAACGGTTAACAAGAAGCCATTTTTATGCCTCAATATGATCGTTAAAAACGAATCAAAGATTATTGTAAGATTGATTGAATCGGTTTTATCAATCATTGATTCATATTGCATCTGTGATACGGGTAGTACTGATAATACCGTTGAAATCATCCGTTCTTTTTGTAAGGAAAGGAACATACCTGGAGAAGTTTTTGAAATTCCATTTAGGGACTTTGGTTATAACCGAACTAAGTCTCTTGAAAGAGCTGCAAAATGGGGTCAATATGCACTCTTGTTGGACGCTGATATGGTGCTAGAAATTTCACCTAAGTTTAATAAAAAAGACCTAATTTTTGATTTATATCAGGTTAAACAGAAAAATGCCTGTCTGGATTATTATAATACACGTGTCGTTCGAACTGATAAAGGTATCACTTGTGTCGGTGTAACTCATGAGTATTATAACGCACCACCAGGAACAACAAGTTGCCAACTTGATACCCTTGAGATTAATGACATCGGTGATGGTGGAGCTAAGAGTGATAAATATGACCGAGACATCAGGCTCCTAAGAAAAGGAATTATGGAAGATCCAAAGAACGTTCGTTATCATTTCTATTTAGCCAATAGTTATCGCGATCTCGGGACCATGACAAGTGAGTGGGAGAAAGCCAAAAAATATCTCAAGAAAGCAATTAAATGGTACAAACGCCGTATTGAAATGGGTGGTTGGGATGAGGAATTGCTGATGTGTTGTCTTGAAATCGGTAATATCAATCAGAAATTAGGCAAACCAGAGAAATCCGTCTACTGGTGGATTGAAGGGTATCTGTATCGTAAAACTAGAGCAGAGACTCTTTATGAACTAATTAAATTCTATCGTGAAAAGGACCCCAGACACGCTCAAATTGCAGGGGTTTTCTATGATATTGCCAAAAATATCCCATATCCTACAACAGATGCCCTATTTATTAGAAAAGCCGTTTACGATCACTTGCTAGATTATGAGTATTCTATTCTGGCATATTATATGGGTACCGATGTTGATCATTACCGATACCTTGATCTCTTGGGTAAACATGAAAATCAGTCCAATATTTTGTCTAATTACAAGTTTTATGCGAAAAAACTGTCCAGTTTAAATCCTTTGAAGAAATCATTGAACGAACCCGCAACAATTGAATATCATAAGGATAAGTTCAACCCAAGTACTCCTTGTATTATTCCTATGGGGGATGGTTATCTAATGAACCAACGATATGTCAACTATTTTATTGAACCCAATGGTGCATATACTTGTAATTTCCCAATTACAACATTTAATCGGAGATTTTTCATGGATCATGATTTCAACATTACCAAGAGTTTTGACTTTGATGAGTTACCCAAGGTCGTGGACCGATATGCAGGTATAGAAGATGTTAAGATCTTCGCGTTTAAAGATAAAGTTATGTTCTTCGGAACCGAACAAAACTTAAAAACAACCAATCTATGTGTCAGTGGTGGGGTTTATCCAACAACAGATGAGTCACATGCTTTAGTATCAACCATCTACCAATCACCAACAGGTTCTAACTGTGAGAAAAATTGGTGCTATCTAGAACATCAAGGAGAATTGAAGGTCGTTTATAAGTGGCATCCCCTCACGATTGGGTCGTTGGTAGGAGACCAACTAAATATAACTCATACTGATTCAGAGTTGCCAATGTTTCTCAAACATTGCCGAGGTTCTTCAAACGGTTTCACATATGGTGACGAAATCTGGTTTGTGGTTCATATGGTCGAATATAGTTCTCCTCGAAACTATTACCATTGTGTGGTTATACTTGACCGTGAAACACTTAAATATAAACGGCATTCAATTCTGTTCAAATTCGAGGATTCATTAATCGAGTATTGTTTAGGTATGATCGTTGAAAAAGACCGCATGATCTTCGGTTTTAGCAAAATGGATCGTGAAACCACATTGTGTAGTTATTCACGCCCAAATGTTGATCGGTTCCTTTTCCCTTAAATAAAGTTACTTGCTTTTTTCATATAATTCATATCAAATACTTAAATTGATATGAATTATATATGATATATCACATATACCATATCACATACCATGTCAGACTTATACCTACCGCAACTACCAGTTGCCATGGACATCGACATGACCGTTACACAGTGTCCTTGGGGAACATATGAAGTAACCAACGACCACTATATTTTTAAATCCAAACGGATTATAGTTAAACCTTTTTGTAGATTGAGTCTACAGTCACACCAACACCGTTCAGAACACTGGATTTGCGTCTCAGGTTCTGGATTCGCTCAAATTAATCAAGAACTAATACATTTAACACCAAGTAAGCATGTTTATATTAAATCTAACGATAAACACCGTTTAATTAATAACTACGACCAACCATTAGTCATTGTTGAAATCCAAACAGGTACCTACTTTGGCGAAGATGATATTACTCGTTATGAAGATGATTATGGTCGCATAGACAACTCAGTCAATCTACCTCTTCAACGGCCGAGGGAATGGCCGTGAAGGTTGTATACCTTGATAGTGAACCGTAGGTCTGAAAAATAAATGACGAAATTGATTGACGGTATCATCTAAAATGATGTTTTCAGTAATTTCATCAAAGCTATAACCTTGGAGACATTGATATATAAAATATAAACTATAAACACCACATTCAGTATTTTTATGCTGATGTTGAACCGTATTACATTTATAAACTAAATCAACCCCACGACATTCCTTTGCTTGTTTTTTCAGCCGAACAATTAGACGATAAATCTGTTTCGGGGGAGCTTGCCCATAAGAGTCAAAAAATCCAATAAAAGGGTTAGGGTTGTCCTCTGATAAATCCATAAACATGGAAACCCAATGTGACCCTTTACGATCGTGTGGATCGAGGTTAAACACGAAACCATATTTCTTATAACGGCTTAAACATAAGTTCATATTCTTGTACTCATTGATCACCTCATCAAAATCTAGTGGAACTGTCCCCATAAAAACGAAATCAGAATATTTATCCTCATATTGATGAAGAACATCATCAATATCACTAGTTGACAACCATTTCCGAGGTAGGTCTGGCTTTGGAGGTTTATAATAATGTTGAATTACGTCATCTTTCTTTAGAAAATCTTGATCTAACCAACACCATTCATTATCACCACATCGCTCTGACATACCCCCACGAATCAGGTTCCAAAGAACTTGATTCGTCGCAGTCCGTGGATATGTAATCTTTTGTTGAGGATATTTTTGGTTATAATTAGAAATAATACGTAACAAAGCAGCACGGTCGAAGCATGTTCTCTTACGGTCTATACTTGTGCTGCCTCCGAGTAGCCCAGGAGCACAAAAAGAATCTATTTGGGGTAATTGAAATTGATGTGTTCGTCGCATGTATGTAATTATTATATTATATGTCAATATAATATTCGTCTTATAAGACATTATTCGTAATTTTATCTAATTGTGTATATAAATCCATAAGTGACCCATCATTGATAATCTCATGTTGAACTGGTAAATCTAAGATATGCTGTTCAGTACTGTGTTTTTGGTTATCAAGACTAATTAGATCACGGTTTGGTCTAACAATCCGTATGGTAAGAAATTTAACATTAGGTAACTTTTGGAAAAAATCCATTTCATCTGGCATTCTAACATCACTAATAACAACAACATCATACTGGTTCGTATCAAGATATTTCTCTTTAACTATGCGGCACCATAATGACTTTGAGACAAGATCACGAAAGATTTCTGTTCCAACTAATTGTAAGATATTACGGATTTTAAACGGTTTATTATCAAACTGAGGCAATTCCGTCTGAATTGCCTCTTTTTTTCTCATATCATAGAAATCTTGTAACGGTATATCAACATTATAAAATAAATGAACCATTTTCTGACAAATTATTTTAAGTTGATCAGCTAAACCGACTTTAATCACTCTATGATGACCACTTAGTTTCTGGATTAAATAGTCAGCTGATGTATCCTTACCACTATGAGCTAACCCCGTTATCCCTATGATTATCATAGGACTGGATTGAGACATTTGTTTTATAATTGAAATTATATTTTACAATAATTATAATTTCAATTTTACAATAAAATCTTCTAAAATCATAGTATTGGGTTTTTATCATCCATGTCCTGTTGTAATTTTTGATGAATGTTATACCAAATAATATATGGTGAAAAGGCTTTAATCGTCTTTTTAGCTCTCACCATTTCATCATATTCTTGTTGTTCTGTGCTGTTTAAAGAAACCTTCTTTTCAAGGATCTCAAAGTTTAAGTTCTCGATAGCTACTTTGGCATCACTAATCATCCGATCAATAATTAGTATTCTTGAGACTAAATTATCCGTTTGTTCACTCTCTGGTAGTTGTTCAATCGTCTGTATTAGTTTACGATAGTTATGGCAAAGTTCATGTGACATCAGTTAGATAGATAAGATAAGATAAGATATATATTGTATATTGTATGATATTTCTAAGTTATAAAAATTGAAACAACATTGAATAATTCATAGTAATTTCATTATCGTAATTATTATTTGAATGACTGACTATTTATACATTGATAAATATATTCCCTCAACATTTGATAACATTAGTTTTAATCATAATGCGGCAAAAAAACTCTCAGCTTGTGCCGCTGGAAATCTACCTCATATGATCATTAAAGGGTCTGAGGGGTCTGGACGGAAGACATTTGCACTGCTCTATATTAAAGAAAAATACCACCTCGATAAAATCAACATTAAACACCACGTCGTAGAGATTAAAAACGGTAGTAAAGTCATCGATTTACAAATATTATATAGTGATTACCATTATCATATTGAACCAAGTTTAAACGGTGTTTACGACCGCGTCATTGTTCAGGGATTTATTAAGGATATTCTACAAAATAAGCCGATATGTAAAATTCCTTATAACATTATTATTGTAAATAATGCGGACCGTTTAACATTGGAAGCTCAACAATCACTGAGAAGAACACTCGAAAAAAATATCAGCAATTGCCGTTTTATCTTTATTGTTAACCAAGAATCAACCCTAATTGAATCATTAGTAAGTCGATGCGTCCAAATTAGATTATCTGCTGCAACGGAGCAAGAAATACATGGTATTTTAAAAAATATATGTCAACAAGAAAATCTAACCCATCAGGAAAGTCAATTACAGCAACTTGCAACCCAATCTAAAAGAAACTTAATTAAAGCGATGCATGCACTCCAATATATTAACCTCGTTAAACCATCATTATTAGTCAAAAATACACCGATTAATCTAGATGAGATCGACATTAATGACCAACATATCAATGATCTAACACTACATATTATTAACTCTAAAAAACTACAAGATTTAACTATAGCCAGAGACATTGCCTATGATTTACTAGTACAGTGTATAGACCCTATTAAAATCCTCAAAAGTATCTTCTTTAAAGTATTTGATTACCTTGAAGATGATTTCAAAAAACACAAATTAGTAGAGTTATTAGTCAAGTATGAAAATACACTGAAACAAGGGAGTAAACCGATTTACCATATTGATGCGTTCTCTGTAGGTGTCGTCAACCTATTAAATGGGAATAATTAACTTACATTTAAGAATGTAATTTTATATTGATATTATATAAGTATGACGTCTATCATCAATCAAAGGTATCAATTACTAGAAGGACTAGGAGCTGGTTCATTTGGAGAAGTTTTTAAAGGATATGATAAGGAGAAAAATGAAACGGTTGTTATTAAACGTATTTCAAAAGAAAATGTTTCACATGATAAAATACTTGATGAAGTACACGCTCTCAGCACGGCTCAAGTTGCGTGTGAAACAAGTAAAATTCTTTGTTTCAATAATTTTAAAGAGGATTCACAATATTTTTATATTATAACAGAGTATCTGGGTAACTATAAATCAGGTTATGATTATTATCTCTCTGTCATACATGATAATACACAGCTTAAAGATAGTCAAATGATCACCATGTTAAGTAACTTAATCACAGGATTAAGTAATATTCATACACTTGGGATTGCTCATCGGGATGTCAAACCAGCTAATATCATGTATAATATCGATAACATGGATATTAAATATATTGACTTTGGAGAATCGTGTATAGATAAGACATGTGTTCAAGAAAAATACCCCGTTGGGACTTCAGCCTATGCAGCACCTGAGATCTTCATCAAAAAAGTTGAACCGACCAACTTATCTCAGTGGCAAAAAGCAGACTATTGGTCACTTGGATTAACTATCGTTGACTTAATTGGTTCTAAACCAAATCCTAAAGACCCATCCAAACCATTATATTTTATTAATATCATCGCGAACAAGTTTAAAAACGATACCGAAAAAATGTATACGAGTTTAACTACAGGTAATGAAGGCAAGGGAGTCGATATTCCAATGAATATGATTCTTTATTATATTGGTCCAGTCTCCTTTGAATTGGGTGAATTTATCGACGATCATGTGTTACCATTATTAAGAGGAAATCCATCTCAAAGGAGATTAGTTAGTAATTAAGAGGTCGGTCCAAAACTATTTTCATTAAATAATTCAATTATTTAATGAAATAGTTTTGAACCGACCTCTTATTTGTAGATAATATTTCGAATTATCTTTGATAATTCTTCCATCAAAAATTGATTTGATAATAGTAATATTATATTATTCGAATATAATAATGGAAAACAAACCTAAAATCAAGATTAAACTTAAAACCGTTTTAAAACATACTGAAAATACAAACCATTTAGACCCTAAAGACCTCACTATTCAGACAAAGAAGAAACCCAACTTCACTACAGTAAAAACCAGTCTCAAATCAATTCTCAAGGATTATGACAGTAATTTTCCTAAGATTAATCAACTTGTTATTGAGTGTCATGAAATCGTAACACGAACTTATCAATTGATTCGTCTCTGGATTCTTGCTCAGTACCATAACGGACAACCGTTTAACACTATCAACAAGGACTTCATTCTTTCGTGTATTCGGGTTGGTGGATTAACTAATCCACAGGGCAGACCACCTATCAAAACTGATTTAGAACAACAGTTGTCTGAATTTTATGAAAAGGAATTTCAACCATGTCTTAAACAACCCAAATACAATTTGAAAAACAAATCATACATAGTTCCATATCTGGCAATTCAAATTCAAACGGCAATTGAAAATAATATCAAACTCCATTTTCTGAAAAGAGTTCGCAAAGTGCTCAATTTTTTAAGACCACCTAATCTGACCAATGATAAACTATTCAACCGCATAAAAAATTGGATCCTGATGAATCATCATGATTCGATTCCATCCGAATATCAACCTTGGAGTCTCAATTTCCGAGAGCAATATTTACCATCCACTTATCAGAACTGTTATGGATACGATGTCAAAGTGACACCAGAAAAATATCTTCCATACACAATCAAAATGAATGATCTGATTGAACAATACAATCAGAACAAGACAGAACAAGAACAACAGAGACTGTTTCAACCGCTACCTCTTCGCTCATCTAAGATTCCATGTTATATCACTCTCGATGCGAATTGTATTGTCAGTCTTTTCTATTCATCAAACAAAGGACGTATCGGACATCACATTGCTCAACATCGTGAAGCGGTTTGGAGTAGTCTTTTTTATACCGAACGTAAAATCATGAAACATAAGGGTTATCATTTTTGTACCGTTCAGACAGATGGGATTGGTGTTTCTATCTGTTTTCAAAAAGATGGTTTGACCATGCGTCAGAAACATGAGGTTTTTGAGGAACAATTTAAAACATTAGAAACACTTAACACGTGTGAAATAAGTGCCTATCTTCAAAGGAAAATGGTCGGAGGTGATCCTGGAAAACAATCCAGTTTATATTTGATGGATGAACAGAAGAACCGTTTGAGATATACACCTCGCCAGAGGAGAGCCGAGAGTCAAAATCTAATTTGTCGGAGAATCATGGACAATGAGAAACAAAACTATGGTGTCACTGAAGCCGAAGCACTCCTTTCTCATTATAATAGTAAGAGTATTGATTATCAATCATTCAAAGAATATCTGAGACAAGTTTCAAGCTTCAATCAATCGACACAGTATTTTTATCAGCAAGAAATTTGGAGAAAAATGAAATGGCGTGTTTGGATCAATCGCCGACGTAGTGAGGATCAGTTTTTGAATCGGATAGAGCGTGTCTATGGTCGTCCTGAAGACATAGTTATCTGTTATGGTAATTGGAGTGAGACCCAACAGATGAAACATTTGATGCCGAGTCAAGGTATTGGATTGAGACGTATAGTCAGCAAGCGTTTTGAAACGCTATTAGTAGATGAGTATCGGACATCGAAACTGTGTAACCAATGTCATCATGTCTTAGATCATTATCAAAAATTATATAGGGTTTTGTATTGTTCCGAATGTCAAAGCAACCGCTCAGACAGCAAATGTTGTTTTTTCAATCGGGATAGCAACGCATGTATGAATATGATCTATCTGTGTCGTGAGTGGTTACAAAGTAGAGCACGTCCTTTAGCATATAGGAGAACGATGACACTGACCCCAGACACTAACATGTCTGTGGAAAACCCAGTGTCACGATAGTTTTTAGATTTTGTTTCAAAACTATTTTCAAAAAAAATGAAATAGTTTTGGACCGACCTCTAAATAATTTTAAGATTCATGATATAATCTTTGTTTTGTAATTGTGAAGTCCAACGATTTGGTATCTGCTTTAAACCGTAATAAAGACCAGCTAATTGCCCATATACTGCACCAATTGAACTCGAATTAAGACCCAGATTCACCGCATTAATGCATCCATCTTCAAAATTAGTAGAGTTATGAAAACTCCATAGAGCCGCTTCAAGTGTATTAATAATATCATCATCCGAGACAATATCATCTCTTTGTTTAGAAACATAACTCCCTTTTTGAATGATACTAACTGCTGGAAATAACGACCGTAAAAATTTATTTTCTTTGGTACTTTTACAGCGAATCCCTTGAGATTCACTGTGATTGATAATAACCGTATCACTACAGTGTTTAATATACTCTAAAGTTAAACAATATCTCCGTAATTCCCCATAGGTAGTTATATCCATAATATTAAACTGTTCTGATAATAAAACATCTTTACTGACCCCGACTAAAGCACCAATCATCAAATTAGCATAAAATCGACACACATCAACACAAATTACCGATACATGTGTTAATTGAACCGCTGTTTTAACATGATGTAAACACTCCACTGGGGTCTGATAATATTTTAAAACAATTGGTAAAATTCTAAGTAATGGCTGACAATCCCTTTGGTGGTGGTCATATGGGTTGATAAACAGCGGTAAATGTTGACGATATTTAAGACATTTCCCAATTTTAATACCAATCTCTTTCACATAGTAAGTGACTTCAAATACTTTATCATTAGGTGAATGATAACCAGTTGTAATAAAACGGTGATATTTAGTCAGAAAATCACTGTAAATGAAACCCTTATGTTCAATAATACTATCGGCCATACATAGCATCTCACTGGTTTTATCAGTTCCAGATCCAACAGGGTAATCATACAGATAATTTTTTTCCATATTCGTAATCAGATTTAGAGAATCACGATCACTAAATTCAAGAGCACTACCTAAGGCATCACCGACTATAAACCCGATTAAACCACCAGTGACCAAATCATTGTCTTCATCCATATAGATGAAATTATAAAAATAATAATAATAATAGTATTATTATCGTGATACATCTAAATATTATAATCTGGAAAAATCAACCGCTATAACACAACCGCTCACGATATATCTGATATACGTCGATTTACAGGTAAATCTTGAAATATCGTATTTTGAATACGAATAATCGGGTTCTAAATCCGCATAAACCATCTGATATAACTGTAACATGATATTAGGATCAATGTCTATTTCTCCTTTGATATGAGGTACTAATGTGAAAAAAAATTTATAATGATCAGCGTAAAATAACATATCAGAATTATTTTGTTTATAAACAAAATAATTCTAAGTAAAATTGGTACATTTGGTACATTTGGTACATTTGGTACATTTGGTACATGTTTGGTAATATACTTTTTATGGTCAAATAGGGATCAATGTAGGAAAAATTTGGTTAATTTTGGTTAAGACTAATTGATTGGTTTGATCGCTTGATTTAAAAACACATTTCCCCCATTAAATCATAATAAGTATAGAAGTTATTCCAACTAATATAATGATTAATTAACCGTTTGAAATTGTCCTCTTTATTGACAATCGATTCAGTTAATTGGTATTTTTCAAATACGACATCTACAATCGTGTTAGAAAATTCCTCGGGAATTTGGGGGCTATCACAGATCATTAAATAGTTGATGTCTGGTTCATTTGACTTGATATTTCGTGAAAAATAAAATTTAATATATATCCGTTCCTTAATCAATGGATCATTATTAAGATCCTTGATTAATTTCTGGATAAAAGCAGTAATTTGGTCATTTTTAATCGGTAAACTATTCATTTTATTGAATTTTCCAATCCATAAGGATTGGTGTTTAAAATCAAAGTTATCCCAAAACCAATATTGAGCGTGACAACTATCGTACTCTGTAACCGTTCTAAATTGATTGACCCATGGTAAAGATGGTAAAGATGCCTTTAATGTTAACTTATGGAGCGTCATAACATATGATATTATATATATATATATTATCATAATATATCCATAAATATATTCATAAATTTAAAGTTTATGGTTTAAACTTTACGGTTTAAATTTTAGGTTTAGCCTGCTGTCTAAACAAGCGATTCACTATCGATAAAGCTTCATTCATTTGATGTGTTAAAATTTGTTGATTCAGATATGTAACGGGTATTTGAGTCACAGTATCATCTAATGATAACCTTAATTGACTAAAATCATCCCATGGACAATCTTTAGGGCAATAAATCCAAGTATTCTTATCAGGATAATATTTATATAAATTCTTAAATTGGGGACCATGTTGACCAATAAAAATGATTGCCTGAATAATATACTCAATAATAAACATCGGCATACAATAATGGAAACTCACACGACACCAACCGTAGTTACCAGGATTACCACGATTATTAACAATTTGATCATGGATCATTTTCTGTTGACGTGGGTTAATTCCCAAAACATCTTGAGCTAGTAAGCTACAACATGAGATTCCACCTCTGGATTGAATCCCAAATAAATCATTCAGTAAAACTACAATTAGATTATAATGCATTTGATTAATCAAAAAAGAAAAAACAGGTTGACGATGAGTATTAGATACAGGATTAATCAACCGAATATTAGGAATTTTTACTAATTGTGACTGAATATAAGGAGTCATGACACGCTCCCAATATGAAATATATGATTGATACCGATTCTTTAAATCAAAAACTAATCCTACTTTAATAGAACCAATGATGTTCGGAGTTCCACCTGTTTCCTTAGTCTCTATATCTTGGCTATAACTTTGATAAGATGGACACGCAAAACGAACCGTCCCACCAGCAGGACAATATGGAACCTTATTCTTAAAAAGACTGCGGTTCGCTACTAAGAGCCCAGGTGTCCCAGGACCACCAAAGAATTTATGGGGGGAGATAAAGACAGCATCGTAGTATTCACCATTACCATCATTGTAATGGATATTAATCGGATAATACGGAGCAGAAGCTGCAAAATCCCAGAAAATTAAACCGTGGTGTTGATGAATCAGATGACTAATCTGATATGTATTTTGATGAACACCCGTCACATTTGAAGTCGCAATCAAAGACGCTATTTTATGAGGGTAGAACTGATATTTAATCAATTCTCGTTCAAGAAAATCTATATCAATTAATCCATTTGATAAGATTGGAACATAAACTAAAGTAATCGGTAAATGAACCCATGGTAGATGATTACTGTGATGTTCGGCCTTGCTAATAAAGACTACCGTTTCTTCTGGTGTATGAAGACGAAGATTCAGACAATGAATTAAATGATTTACCGCTCCCGAACAACCGTTCCCTGTAAAGATAATCTGGTCTAAATCATGACAATTTAGACTCTTCTTAATGATATTTTTGGATAAATTCAGATAATATGACATCATACGACCAGTATAGGCGTTACTATGTGTATTATTATACAGTGGAAGAACACGATTCTGAATATACATTTCTATTAACTTATTTGGACAACCCGATGCAGTGGTATCCGCGTTAATCATATAACGGTAACCAAATGGTGTCCTAATTGAGGGGTGACCATAAGTATATTGATATAATTGTTTGACAATCTCGTCAGTTGACATTACTATAATATAAATATATATACATATGCTAAGATTTTTTGTCTAGAATAGGATTTTTCTAGACAAAAATGAAGATGAAATTTTTGTGACTGACGTTTATAATTTACCTTGAAGCATGAAGCAGGTTATCATGATTTGGATGGACTATATACTCCTTGAGCAAATAATCCCGCAGTAGTCAAACTACAAACAAACATAGTCATGATCCAAGATCCCAATTGTTTTGCAAATAGTACCCAGTTGACACCAGTCTTCCACCCTTCTAATAAACCAACTCCTACAATGCCTCCAATCACAGCTAATGATGAAGACACTGGTAGACCCATTTGAGATGTCACCATAATAACTAAAGCGGTTGATAATTCCGCACAAAATCCACGAGATGGGGATAACATTGCTAATTTTGTACCCATAGCACGAGTAATATTATAACCATATGTTGATAAACCGATTACCAATCCACTCGCACTAATGAGAATAATCCAAATAGTTGGGGTCACCTTACCTGTTAATTGACCTGTAGTATAAATATCATATATCGCCGTCAAAGGACCTGACATATATCCAACCTCATTTGCACCATGGGCGAAAATCACGCATATAGCTGAGAATACCTGAAGCCAACTAAAAATATATTCAACTTGAGGATCGAATTTTTCCGCTCGTGAATGCATTAATTCAATACTTTTATCGGTTGTAATTGACTCATGTATATCTACTGAGACACCATAGAAAATACATTTTTTAACTTTGACTAGGACCTCACGACATTTAGCTAAATATTTATCCACTCTTGTTATAGGTTGAATTTCTGCTGGAGGAGGGGGAGGAGGTGGTGGGGGAGGAGGTATTACGTCAACTACCGTCACTACATATAATTCTTGGTTTGTTGCTAAGGAAGGACATGGGGAACATGGGGAACATGGGGAACCTGGGTTCCCCATTTTCAAATGACGGTATAACAATGGACAAGCCACAACCGATGCGATTGTTGTCAATCCAAAGGTGGACACCGTTGTCACCCAAACAGAAGTACCGATAGTCCAACTGCCGATGCTGGATAAAGTTTTACCAGCACCCTTGGTTAAAACAAAGAATAAGTTAACCCATGTAGTGGTGAAAATACTGATTGGTAGTGCAACAATCGATAAAACAACACGATTTTGACTCCGTAGGACAACGGTTCTAATTAAAAGCATTAATAGGAATGATGCTACTCCTGTCAATATAGGAGACACGACCCATGCGGTGACAATTGGTACAATACCACCAAAAGGTGGTATTAGTGTACTATCCCACGTGATCCAATTGACACTATTGGGTCCCTTCCATACAAAAGAAAAACCCATAATACATGCAATTATAGTATACGTAGATGATACATTTAGTTCAAACCTTGAACATAATAGTTGCCAAACGGAACCGACACTTAAAGCACAAACCATCCCGTACGCGTATGCTGCTGGATTATCTCTAAATGTTTCAACACTTGTGATACCCCCAGCAATGACATTAGAGGTGACTCTACCTAATAAGAGGGCCCCAGTAAACTCAAAAATCGATGCAATGACAACCGCTTGCCGTAATGTTAAGGTTTTAGAACCCACTGAAGTTCCAAAAGCATTTCCCATATCATTAGATCCTGTTGCAAAACCATACATAAACGCTGATAATGAACCCGTTATGACAAGCCATAAAAATTGCGGTAGGGCGGCCATTTAAGTATTTATACGTGTACGTGTGCGTATATATTGATTGTTAAAAATCGTTTAAATAGGTTACCGTTGTGTAAATTTCTATATCTGATAATCAGATATAGAGATTATAAATTGTATAAGTTAAGAATAATTACAATTCAGTAAAAAAAAAAAATATGTTTCTAATATAAATATAAATATGAATCATATACTAATTGGTATACTACTTGTCGTCTACATCGCGATCATTTTAACTGCTTCATCAGGTTCGGGGGCGTCAAGGGTGCGTAGAACATCAAGTTCTGTAGCTAAAGGTATCTCCTTAACAGCCAATGAAGCTAGTTTACTAGCAGAAATTAATAAATTACTCAACGCTCCCATCACAGCAGCAACAGCAGCTCAATTAGAGAAATTAGTTGACCAATTAGCCAAACTTCCTCCCTCAGCTGGCACGGCCTTATTAACTTCCAAGTTAGCCATTTTTGCAAGCAAAGTACCCAACGCAAGTGCAGCATCCAAAAAATTAAATACCATTGCCGCTAAAATAGAACAAGCACTAGCTAAAACCCCAGTTGAAGCAGACCTAATCGCGACTGTTAACAAACTGGCCAGTCTACCTCCATCACCTGCTACAGCTGCTCAATTAGATGCAATTGCAACTAAATTAGCCACAGTTCCACCCTCTGCGACAACTGCTGCCATTAGTGCAAAAATCGCAACTATTGCAACTGAATTAGCTACTGTAGTTCCTGTAGAACAAGTCAAGGCAATTATTGCTAAACTTGATACAGTCGCTGCTGTTCAAACCGCCGTCAAAGGACAACAAGAAGGCACATTTATGGCCAGTTACGCCACCAGCGTTAAAGCCGACTATGGATTGGGAAGTACAGCGGTCACAGCCAGCGCGGGTAGTGTGGCCATTAAGGGTGGCAAATTAGTCTTGGGAACAGGAGCGGGTAATTATGTCCGCTATGCGGCTGCAGGTAATGCTGATTTTACACAGACAGCAACCATCCGCTTCCGTCTAACACCTAATTATACTACATCATTTGCAGGCAATACGGTATTTGTCAATATCGGGACAGTTGGCAGTGATGCTGCCAATGCTATTTGGTTGTTCCATGCAGCAGCTGATAAAACAATCAGGTTGAGGATTAAAGATTCCAGTAATGCAAATATATTCCCCGATGCTTCATTGGGTGTCTGGACGCACGTCCAGTATAAAGAGTATATTTTTGAGTTAAATATTGATATTACCACGGGAGCCACCCGATTATTCATTGATGGAATACAACAAGGTAGTACACTGACAGGTACAGGAACTAGAACTGCGACCGCACCGACATTGCAAATCGGTGACTGGATTGTTGGTGGTGGTAATCTCAGTGATTTCTCAATGCGCGATCTTATTATTTACAATACCGTAGCATCTGCTGCCGAAGGTGTTCCATGTTTATACGGACCTTGGATTGCAAGCAACGTATGTCTTCCTGCAGTCGGTAAAAAATTATCAGATAAGCGTAGTGTTTATCTGATTGACGAGGGTGGACACATTAAAATGGTTGCAGATAACGGTGAAGCCAGATATTATGTGGGAAAAATAGATCAATTTGACCCCACTAAATGGGCAACATATACCAATGCGGGCACAAATTATAAATTACGAATGTGTAAGCCAACATGTACAAAAGGATGTGATGAATCTGGTAACTGTCCAACGGCTGCCCAAACACCAAAAGCAGGGGAATACACTGTCTTACCACAAACCGATTATGCACCAGGATATACTAAAAACCTATCAGGAACAGTAGAACAATGCCAAGATGAATGTAATAAGATAGACAATTGTCTTGGTTTTGCCCGTGTTAACAATGACTGCTGGTTCAAAGACAAGAAGAGTGCTACCAAGGTGGTAGCACCGACAGTCACCTATTACCAAAGGAAAACAGTGCCTGCGGGAGCCTGTGTAGATACACCAGCTAACACAACAAGCCCCACACGCACTTATCAAAAACTCGATAACACCGATTATGGAGGCCAAGGTGACCTCAAGGACATCGATGGTGATGTGGTCACGTGCCAGAAAGAGTGTGACAAAACACCTAATTGTAAAGGGTTTGTCAGATGGGACACCCGTAATCATTGCTGGTTAAAGAGTAATCAAGTCAAAACACCAGGCTATAATAAAGACTTAATATACTATTATACTGGAACAGCACCCTCAGCCGCGGCTTCAGCGCCAGCATCAAAGGCCAATACAGGCCGTTACGTCACACTTGGAGCTCCCAAAGTTCAGTGTCTAAATATTGCGGAAGTCCAAGTCTTCTCCACGGATGGTAAGACCAATATCGCACTGAATAAACCCGTCACTCAGAGTAGCATGTATGGGGCTCAAGATTTCCCAACTAAAAACTTAGTGGATGGTAATCTTAATAATTTCGCTCATACCAGCTGTTATGACCAGGGATGGATGCAGATCGATTTAGGGAGTGATTTACCCATTACCAAAATCGTGGTTTATAACCGTGTCGATTGTTGCCAAGACAGAACCAATGGAGTATTGATTCGTATCCATGATTCTAAAAAAAGTGAAATCTATGTCTCTGACCCTATCAATTATGCTAATGAGACAGGTAACGCCGCTTACGTTGTACAACCACCAAGCAAAAAAATCGCTTACTTCGCATATCAGGACCTTTCTGAGAAAGTACCATTTAACTATAACTGGAGATGTCACCCTGGCTTCGATTATCCAGTTAGTTTAAATGAAAACAATGACGTTCAATGTATGTCAGCTAACGCGCATGACTGTATTCCTGGATGTGACAAGAATTTACAGGCTCCTCCCAAACCACTCAAAGTCTTAGCCTGTGGTGAACATCACAAAAAAGAATGGGGAAATACTGGATATGATTATGATCCAGGTCACTGGTGTAATACAACCCTCCCATCACTCAAAGCTAAAGTTAAGAACTATGATAAGTGTATGTCCAGTCTTGAATGTGCCTCACCTGATGCTTATTGCCGTATTGGAGATAAGAGGTGTCTAACAGATGCTGAATGTGCTCAGGCCAATACAACTGATAAAACTAACCGTGATTGTACCCGAATGCCAAAGCGGAAATATACCAAACTTGATAAAGTTGATTATTGGGGACAAGGTGATATTAAGAACCTTGATGGTGATGTTGCTACATGTCAAAAGGCGTGTGATGATACCGAAGGTTGTCAAGGTTTCGCTCTGCGGAATAAGCACTGCTGGTTAAAGAACAATAAACTTGAAGCACCCATATATAGTTCCAAGATAGACCATTATTACACTGATAAAGCCCCGCCAATTACTAAGGCTGAAGCCTATAGCATTATCAGGAGAACCGATTATATGCCCACAAAAGAGGCTATTGCTAAAGGTGTACCTGGTACTTATAAAGCAGTCAAGACCCCATTATCATCGTGCCAAGCAGAATGCAACAAGAACAAAGATTGTATTGGATTTTCGAATATTGGGGACAATTGTTGGTTGAAAGACCAAAATCAAGATACCCAGGTCAGTAATAACCAAGTGACCTTTTATTATAAGGGACCCATCCCACTACCAAAAGGTTCAGGGCGTTATGTCATCCTTGAAAAACCTACTGGAAAGTGCCTTAACATTGCCGAAATTCAAGTCTTCTCAACTGATGGTAAAACCGACATCGCACTCAAAAAAACAGTGACCCAAAGTAGTTTTTATGATACAAATCAATTCCCTGCTTCATTTTTAGTGGATGGTAACCTCAACAATTTTGCTCATACCAGTTGTAAAGAAGATGCATGGATGCAGATTGATTTAGGAGCCGATTATCCTATTACCAAGGTTATCGTTCATAATCGTGTAGATTGTTGTCGTGATAGAATCCATGGAGCAAATATTCGCATACTTGACTCTAATAAGAAAACTACGTTTGTTTCTGACCCGATTGATATTAAGAATCCTGTCGGTAATCTCGCTTATGTCATTAAGCCTCCGAACAAGACAATCAATTATTATAATACAAGAGACTTCTTGTCTTCAAATAAACCTAGTTACAATTGGGGATGTGTGAGTGGTATTGATGTTCCTGTCAGTTTAAATGAGAACGGTGATGTCCAATGTATGGCAACAGATGGAGTTAATTGTTTATGGGGTCAGTGCCAAGAAAAACTGAAAAACCAACCCCAATCAATCAAACCACTAACTTGTGGAGATGTCCATAAGAAGATTTACGGTGGCACTGGTTATGATACTCCAGATCATTGGTGCAGTAAAGCTAGACCAGAGCTAAAAGGAAAAGTCAAAACATGGGCCCAGTGCGCATCCAGTGATGAGTGCGCCGACACTACTGCGTATTGTCACAAGGGAGATAGGAGGTGTTTAACTGATGCCCAATGTAATTGGGCCAATGGTGTTGATTTCACAACTCGTGACTGTAGCAGATTACCAAGAACAGTTGTTGATGGACCCAATTGTACTCTAGATAATTTTGATAAAGTGCCAGGTGGTGAACGCAAGGTCAGCCCTGAATGTTACCAAAAGATATGGAAAGATGCTGGATGTACAACTACATCATGGCTCGATGACTGGAGAAGAAATGCCACTAAAGATGAATTAATAAGAGATTCTAAACTCTGGGCGACCATGACCGACACAGCCCATAAGAAAGGTTGTTATGGAGATGCATCAGCAGTTGCAAATTCTAACATTTTAGGACGCATAGTCGTCGATCAAGCTCCCCAATAAATAACTTATCTAGCATAATTATAATTTATCAGTTCATATATGAACTGATAAATTATAGAATTACCGTTTTTTTTTTCATAATACATTATATATTAACATATAATGAATAAGACCATTATAATCATTATAATAGTCGTTATTTACGTACTTATCATGATAGGTGCGGGTGCATATTTAATCTTTAGAAAAAAACCTGAAGAACCAGCAGACAAAGCACCAGCAGACAAAGCACCAGCAGACAAAGCACCAGCAGACAAAGCACCAGCAGACAAAGCACCAGCAGACAAAGTGGCAGCAGACAAAGCGGTAGCAGACAAAGTGGCAGCAGACAAAGAGGCAGCAGACAAAGAGGCAGCAGACAAAGAGGCAGCAGACAAAGAGGCAGCAGACAAAGCGGCAGCAGACAAAGCGGCAGCAGACAAAGCGGCAGCAGACAAAGCGGCAGCAGATGAAGCGGTAGCACGGAGCTATCAGATATTAGAGAAAACTGATTATGGAGGACAAGGTGATATTAAAAACATTGATGGTGACGTAGAAGTTTGTAAAAAAGAATGTGATAAGACAACTAAGTGTACAGGGTTTGTAATCAATGAAGATAAACATTGCTGGTTAAAGGATGATAGTGTTAAAACACCAAATTATGTTGGTAACCTAACATATTATTATAGTGGAAATGCACCTTCTAGTGCCGCTCAAGCACCAGCACCAGCACCAGCACCAGCACCAGCACCAGCACCAGCACCAGCACCAGTACAAACACCCGCAAGTAAATACAACTGGTTATGTGCACCTGGATTTGATTATCCCGTTAGTGTAAACGAAAGTGGTGATATTCAGTGTATGTCGACCAATGGTCATGACTGTCTTCCAGGTGGGTGCCAAAAAAATATTCAAAATCCACCAGGTTCTATTAAACCATTAGTTTGCGGTACCAGTCACAAAACAGAATGGGGATCTACAGGTTATGATAACGCAGGACACTGGTGTAATACTGTGAAACCAACAGTAATCACCTCTGTAGCACAAGCACCAGTACCTGGAGGTACTGGTCGTTATATTGATATAATCGCTCCAAAAGTTCAATGTCTGAATATTGCTGAAGTTCAAGTCTTCTCCACGGATGGTAAGACCAATATCGCACTGAATAAACCCGTTACTCAGAGTAGCATGTATGGGGCTCAAGATTTCCCAACTAAAAACTTAGTCGATGGTAATCTTAATAATTTCGCTCATACTAGTTGTAACGATAAGGGTGCAATGCAGATTGATTTAGGAGCTGATTATCCTATTACTAAAATAGTGGTTTATAATCGGGTAGACTGTTGTCAAGATAGAGCACACGGAGTCGTGCTTCACATTACTCATTCACTACATGGGGATATTTTTGTATCAGATCCAATTAATTATGATAATGCTATTGGTAATGCGGCTTACGTGATTTACCCACCAAATAAAACGATTACATATTTTGCTTCACAAGCATCAGCTCAACCATCAGCACCAGGTGGTTTTTTAAGCGCGTTATTTAAACAAACACCACTACTTCCAGTTAAGAAACCAATTACGTCATTGTTACGTAACAATTATTGTTTAGATATTGAAGGTGGTAGTCAAGGTGATGGTGCTAAGGTTCTGACATGGGATTGCCACGGTGGGGCAAATCAACAATTTACTTATAATTTAGATGGATCATTAACTGTTGCTCACAGTGGAAAATGTGTTGATGTTAACCAGAGTGGACGTAATAACGGAACCCAAGTACAACAATGGGGATGTAATCAGACTGGTGCTCAAAAATGGACACGCAAAACCAATGACGATGGAACAATTACCTATATCAACCCTAATAGTAATAAATGTCTGGATATTAATACTGGTAGTTCAACAAATGGTTCTAAAGTACAAATATGGGATTGTAACGGTAGTAATGCTCAGAAATTTCATCATATAGCCTAGATAATTTCGGTTTTTATTAATTTTATAATTCATTGATTGGTAAGACCAATCAATGAATTATTTATACAATATGGTGTAGTGTAGTGTAGTGTAGTGTGGTGTAGTGTAGTGTAGTGTAGTGTAGTGTAGTGTAGTGTAGTGTGGTGTAGTGTAGTGTAGTGTAGTGTAGTGTAGTGTAGTGTAGTGTAGTGTAGTGTAGTGTAGTTCTTTACTTCATTGGTAAGCCCCAAACATTTGAACTGGGCATCATATAGCATGGTGGGTTGATCACGTTCTCATCAAACTGCTGTTCCCATTCTCCTTTAAATTTATTAGGGGCATCCACAAACTTAGTTTTCCCATCTCTTGTATAAACCACCTTCATCTTCTTCTCATAAGGATTAATAGTCTCTATATTTCGATGATCTCCTGTAATTAATTTACGATTCTGATTATATGGATCAGATGCCTCCGCTAGCTGAATAACTTTCATGTTATCAAAGAGCGTTAAAGAGTAATGATGATAATTATTCAGTTGATGATATTCATCTGCGTGCATGCGGTGTTTATTCGCATTGAGATCAGAAATATTAGCCAATAGACGCTGACGGAAGCGATCAATATCACTCATAGTCATGGGAGCTACGGGATTATTTTGCTTATAACTTTGATTAAAACTCATGGGGGCTTCATTATATTGCGACATATATCTATCTTATCTTATATTATATAATATAAATATAATTTATGAATAAATTTTACATAAATTTATTCATAAATTTATTCATAATTGTATCAAATGATAAATTATAGTTTCATAATATACGTTAGGACGTAATACGGTGGCATATTATTATGAGGCATATTTCCACCAGTATTTAGGATTTTTGTTAATGTACCACTGGTTATATCTGGGATATTTTTCCCATTGTCATTAGTAAAACGGTCACTTAATTGAACACCACAATTTCCCTTAGCACACCATCCGTCATCATCTGCAGATGATGACATCCCATGCTTATGAGACGGCATTTCACTTTCATTTAAAGTATGCTCTCTCACACCACCCGTTGAATCTAACGAGTCTTGCCCCGCACCAAAAATAAAACGTCCACGCAAGTCAGGTGTACCGTTGTTTCCATCACATAATGCCCACCCAGCTGGGGCTACATGTGTACCCTTCCATGCTACGACAACACCCCGAGGTAATATGTTTAACGCTCCTGTCACATCTAGATTCTTAACAATCATCTTTTCCTGATTATAGATACTACCTACATTCTGAACGGCTTCACTAGAAATTTGTAAATGTTCAACAATTTCTATTTTATGGAATACGATTGAATATATAATTATCATGAATACTATAATTATCCCCATATAAACCGTTAAATTATTGCGCCAATTTGGGTAGATTCCAATACCAAAACAAAGAACAAGTAATAAAATAAGCACCAATATATTCATTATATTGTATATAATATATAATTTTATTCCAAATGCCAGTTAATTGCCTCCATATGATGCTCTGTCAAAAAACTATTACATTGACTAAAATGCTTACAGTTAAACCAACCACCCTTATTAGCACCCAGCGGACTAGGGTGAACAGCTTCTAATATTAGGTGTTGATCTTGATTATTGATTAATGCTTTCTTATTTTTGGCGAAATTCCCCCATAGACAGAATACAACAGGTGTTTCTGTCTTTTCTGAAAGCAGTTGAATTAATGTATCCGTGAACGGTTTCCATATCTTAATATGTGATTCTTTTTGTTTATATCTAACAGTTAAGGATGCATTAATTAAAAGAACACCTTGTTGTGCCCATTTGGTTAAGTCTCCCGAGTTAGGGATTTTAAAATCAGCTATATCAGTTGATAATTCCTTAAAAATATTATCAAGTGATGGTGGTGGTTTTACACCGATAGGTACTGAGAATGAAAGCCCCATTGCTTGATCCAAGTGATCTGCATAAACATCTTGACCCACAATCACGGCTCTAGGGGGGTACTGACAATATTTGAAAGCGTTGAAGATATTATCTTGAGGAATTGGTAAAATTTCAATGAAGTCTCCAAAACCTGACATTTCTTTCACGAAATCACGATCTAATTGTGATAAAATTGTCTGAATCTTAGAGTCTTTAAAAATTATATCCCAAGAAGGATCAATGTCTTTCACTAAATCCGAAATCGCTTTGGTCCAAGTCGGGTTCTTTTCATAGATATGAAGTTGCTCCTGATTAGGTTCTGATACAAGTTCAATTGGAGCTGGAACTGGAACTGGAACTGGAACTGGAGCTGGAACTGGAACTGGAACTGGAACTGGAGCTAGCGTTGGAGCTGGAGCTAGCATTGGAGCTGGAACTGGCGTTGGAGCTAGCGTTTGAGCTGTTTTCTTAAGACAAATCTTAACTTTCTCATTAGTCATTTCTTTCTCACAAGGCTTAACATTATCATTAGTCATTTCCTTCTCACACGGCTTAACGGACGTGTCAAGATACATTAAGTGCTCTATATTAATATGCTGGATGACATTAATTTTGGGTTTTATCGGTTCAAATTCATCCAAATCACTCATTCGTAAGACATGAATCGGGTCTGCGTAGTTGGTGTGACATTTATCTTGTAATTGTAGGAGGTCTTCATCTTCATATGTGACAATCTTTACTACTTGATGATGTTTCAGATAATATTTTTTCTTAAAATCATCAATAACATTCAAATAACGCTCATGATGATCACATTGTTCATAAAGTCCAATTTCTGAAGGAAATGCTATACTATCAATATCAGAAGTATCCAATAGCTTATCACAACACTTTGTAAACCACTCAATTCTCTTCATAATATTATCATTCGGATATTTAGGAGCACCAGGATAAAACTGGATAATCATATTCATCACAAAACGGTTCTTTTTACCATCACCCTTGATTTGATAGGTACCAGGGACAGACTTCTTAGTCGCCATCCGTTCTGAATATATGTTAGCAAAACCGAATTTCTCAAATACTTGCTGGGTTAATGGATCACCTTTATTACTAATTGAAACACAGTCACAAATATTACATAAGAATTTAGCAGTCGTTTTTATATTAGCCATTTTTTAAAATAATATATAATGAAATTATTCATTATACATTCATTATTGAATATCAATTTTTATGGACTTTAAAGTTTATTTCTTAAAAAGGTTTAAAAACCTTTCTGGTGTTGTTTGAACCGTATCCAACTTGTTGAGAGTCAAAACCATACTGTTGTGACCACATATAGTCATAGGATGACTGACGCGACCTAACATAACATTTAGTTGTTTTGATTCCCAATTGAATAGATAAGCAGAAGAAACAACTATCCGAAACATAGATTTGAGAGGCATTAATTACAACCCGAACATAATCGTTAATCGGTAAATTGACAAATTTATTGGCAACACAGTGAAATTGGTGCCCTTCTGGATACCTATTATGGTTTGGATCAATCAATAAAATATCATCCATGGTCAGACCAGATTGTTTCTCAATACAACTAATATCAAATACAGGACCTTTACTTGTCTCTGCATGAATAAAAATATATTCAGAAATATGATGCTGTTTTAGATAAGTCATTAATTGATATGAATTAGGAGTCTCGTTAATGTAGAAATAATTCCAATAAATTGACGGGTTTAATTGGCAATGGTTATAGAAACAAAACGGGACTTGATGACATGATGCGTGACCGATATGTTTCACATATTCAGAGTGTATACCACAGGCATAAATATCCTTGGAATTGTAATTATTTACACCATTTATTTCATAAAACATCGGTTCACGCCACCAGTTGTCAGTACACTCAATGACCTTAATACATGGATCATCCTCATAAAAAGATCTTACTTGATCCATATTGCGTTTGAGTGCCCATAAATGAACCTCATCATACAACATACTCAGATAACGAACCATTGGAATCATAACAATCTGATCCCCCATTAACAGATGAGGAATCACCAATGCTTTACTCGGTTGATACCCCTTTTGCTCCTTAATTAAGGAGTTCATTCGCTGATTGATTTTATTCTTAATGCGGAACCGCTGATCATTATCTTCTATAATCCTATTACATAACTTAACACGCAGGTCATTTTGACTAATATCACTAGTCCTATAACTATCTTGATCATCCCAAATTCTCAAGTTAATTTGCTTTAATAAGGAATACAGAAAATCACACGTGTAATCACTTATAGCTGGTCTTAAAATCGGATTCAATAAATCATACTCTTTTTGAACCTCAATTAAACGATGATCACGAATTTTCTCCGTTTTGATTTCTAAGATAGTCAACTTATCAAGCGCTTCACCACATGAGACTTGTAAAGTAAAAGAACCACCTACTTGTTTTAATTGTGATTTAGGTTTTACTATGACGTCATCATACTTCTTGAGAACCATCTCATTATGAGATGGTTCTTCTTTAGTCACAACAAAACCGCATTTCTTATACAAATTGAAGGCACCCATGTTATCTTTATCAACTGTTAAAAACAACGCTTCTAGATCACTATCATGAAAAGATCTGACCAATTCATCCATCATTTGTTGACCATAACCCTTTCGTTGGTAATTATCATACACACTAATACCTAACCAATATTGACCATGCTCATGATCAATATGACCGTAAGCCATAGGCGTATGATTGTCTAAACAACCAATCAGAGTTATCAAATGATTTTTCAAACATGATAAATCCCGATGATTAAAATAACGAAAGTGTTTCTGTTGGGGCCCGTTTTCAATAAATGTTTCAACATAGTGACGATTTTTGCTATTAATACGAATAATATCCATAATCATATAATTATATTAGTTATATGATTATATGATTATATAATTTACCAGTTATCATTTTTTTACAATTAATTTAAATCAATTGTTGGGTATACGGTAATAAGCGTTCATAAGACTTAGTAATAGTCGGTACAGAAATACCACATTTTTCTGCGATTTGTGTCTTAGTCAGACTCAGATTATACATTGTAACAACAAAAAAGATACATCCACAAGCCATGGCTTGTGGCGTATTCTTGGTCAAAATTTTAAGGTCATCGACTTGTTTACCCAAGTTCATGATCTCTGCCGTTAGCTCCTTACTAATTTCTAAATTATTGCAATATCTTTCAATAAAGTCACTATATTTAGTAATGTATTTATTCAGATTAATGGATTTACTATCCTTCATTAACTCATAGAATAAATTAATACCACGTGTGACGTCAGATGCACAAACACCACAGATTTTACCGATCTCTTGTGGTGACCGTGAAACCTCGTACTCTTTACATGCGTAAAAAAGACACGCTGCAATTAGACCATCACGTATATCTCCACGGGATAACTTAGTTTCTCCCGTGGCATTTTGCTGTTTACTAACTTCAGCAAATAATTTATGAGAAAACTCTACTATATTAAGAGTTAAACCACTATTAAAACCGTTCTGAGTTAAACGGTCAAATACTAACTTTAGACTCCTTTCATGGTACGGCATTGATTGCCAACTGTTAAGCTGTTTCAAATGATTAAAAAAATTACTTTTGGTATATCCTATTGTGGTACCATATGAGGATTCCAATAACAATGGATTAAGAGAAGTACCGCACCGTGTTGGATCGTTCATACGATGATCATCACCGTTATAATTACGCCATTCTGCCGTATCATCTATCATTCCTCCTTGTTCTGAATGACACTCACTACACATAATAATACCTTCGTCAATAAATAGCCCATAACAATGACAATTAGGACATTCATAGATATTTTTCTCTTGTTCTATTAATAAATCTTCTGCATCAGTAATCATCTTATGACTTAATGACGCCGCAGACAAGGGTGAGGACGGAGAAGAAGACGTCGAGGACAACGGGGACGTACATTTATGTTCTGCATCTGATTTTTTGAATTGTGAAATAATCGCTTCAATATCCAGCTCCATGTTAATAATTAATTATTAATTATTATTAGTGGATATTAATCTATCAATTTTTATTGAAAAATGAATATATTCTAAGTAATTCTAAGTAATCTTTGATAATAAGAGATTAATGTTAAATGTGGTTTTATGGCTTGGTCTAAGTTAACCCTTTTAGTCCTTAGGCATTTAACCACATAAACTGCTTTGAAAGAACCAACTTTCATTAAATACATTGTCATGAAGACAGGTGCCATTCGGTAACCATTCTCACAATAAATTAAGATATTTGACTGGCGTAGGTGCTGCTGAAGTCGCTGACAGTAACTATCTAACTGTTGACACACGAATGTTAAATTATTATTGATATTATAGTTATTTAAAACATTAAGGTGATAACTACCCTTTATTAATGAATGATTAGGTGATTCAACACTTTTAGAACAGTTAAACATAACATGAATCTGTTTATCTTTCAAAAAATTAGTATCTTGGGCTGAAGTGAGGTCTCCTAGCCATAATCCAGGTAAAATTTCAGTCGCACCAGAATGAAGAGACATAATATAATTTATTAGTTAAATAATTTATAAACAACATTAAGATTAGAATTTTTCTATACTAATCATATATAACATGAAATCACAACAGAAAAAACAACTTAAATCCCAATCCAAATCAAGGTCCCAGAAAGGAGCTGGATCCAAATCCAGAGCTCAGAAAGGGGCTGGATCCAGTGATTATGCCTCTCTCTACCATGCTGTAGGAGTTCAACCAGACCAGTTATCACGGTTCACACTAAGTAACATCAATAAGTCCCCCATGTTCAATCCATTACAGGAGAACACGATAATTCCAACTGGAACATCAGGAATCATTCCCACTGGGTCATATTACAACTCTTTAAGCCACAGACCACTCACCAATAGTCTTGGACCCCCAACTCCAGGGAAAATTCAGATGGGTGGTAAAAGACTCGCGAAAAAGAAAGTCGCTAAGAAAGCGAGTGGCCCAGCCTTATATACCACCAAGACAGGTAAAGTGATCACTAACCCCTGGATTGCCCACGTTTATAAGTTCGCTGAAACAAATGGTATTAAATACTCCTCTGCTATGAAGGATCCCAGCGTCAAAAACGGCTATACCAAGACTACACCAAAGAAAGCATAAACCACACATTTTTAAAAGGACCCTAAAGGCCTATAAATTTAATAGATGAAAAATTTAAAATAAAAATAAAAATAGAATTACAAATTATTTTATTTTATTTTCAAAAAAATAAAATAAAATAAATACACCAAAATAAATACACCAAAATAAATACACCAAAATAAATACACCAAAATAAATACACCAAAATAAATACCCACA
>Ga0209492_1000037_pt1 | contig 41307 bp, 61 predicted proteins | sample PPLLak12cMay2015_FD_187253 | JGI IMG/M metagenome (GOLD analysis project Ga0209492, IMG submission 187253) | Freshwater sediment microbial communities from Prairie Pothole Lake near Jamestown, North Dakota, USA - PPLs Lake P7 Core (1) Depth... | ecosystem: Environmental > Aquatic > Freshwater >... | reverse complement strand
TCAATTTTGATCTTTAAATTATCGTTCATCTTATTCCTTTTTGAATACTTTTGGTAGCTGAACATATTGTAGCATAATCCATAAATTAAGCAATAACCATGTATAAACTTTAGCCTAAAAACACCTTCCCTGACATTGCCTGACAGCCCTGACATTGCCTGACATGCGATTGTCAGGCTTCAATACGTTGATCAGATCAGTCTTTTCGAAGGCTATTTTACAAACCTGACAAGCCTGACATTTTTTGTGTCTTTTTTCTCAAAAGTAAGTTTAATTTTTCAATTTGTAATAACCATAATTTGATCGAGCTAGTATGTCAGGTATGTCAGGTTATCTTATATCTATGTAATATATATATATATATATTATAATAATACTTAAGATAAAGGCTTTTTAAACAAAAAGAAGAACCTGACATCTCATTGTCAGGCTGCGTCAGGCTATGTCAGGCTCTCTTTAAATCAATTAATCTATGGGTACTTTATTAAGAATCTTGTAAACGTTCATTTCCATAGTCTTACCAGGTATGATTTCGATTTTACCGCTTTCTTTCAATGTGGTTATGGCTTCAAGTCTGCCCTGCTTCCCAAGGCTTACGCCTATGCGTGAAGATACGAATGCATCATGACGAGCAAAGCCTTGTGATTCTGTACGTGTGCATATCCATTTAAAGACTGCTTTCTGTTCACGTTCAAACTTAGATTCGCCAAGTTCTTCTTTAAAGAAATAGATTGTTGATTTTATAGCGGGTAAAACAAAATCGAACGCTGCATTTATTGCTTGAATACTTATGAGGTCAGTATTTTTATCAAAGAAGTACTGCATTATCATAGCTACCTTGATGATATATGGACACCATCTGCGAGTAAATGGCGTTAAAATCTCTTCGCTTTCTTCGCCAAATGAGTCCTTCAAGTCATATATCTGATTGTAAATAACATCATAGTAAGGCAATGCATCTTCACTAAACTTGTATCGTCTAAAAGTAGGTAACTCATTAAGACGCTCTTTAAATGCAGCATAGGTGTTTATTGGCGCAGTATCATCACCATTAGGTAAAGAAGGCGGTCTTTTATTATTACCTGGTAATATAAATATAAGAAATCTAGCTCCGAAGCCTCCTCTTATATCGTTATCATTAAAACCAGAAGACATCCAGACAGGTGTTGTTACACCACATATAGTTATATATGGTCTATCAACATAATCAGAACCTTGAGTCTTTGTGTTGTTCTCTGAAGCTCCTTCTTCACAGTCATAAAACTTTGTAAACAAAGACATAAGTTCAGTATTGCCAGGTTTTGTTAAGCTCTTAAGAAAACTATCGAATTCACTATTGAAGATGCCCCCGCCTCTACCTTGTCCTAACATCTGAAGTAGTGCTTCTGGTGTTATTCTGTCAGGCAGCATAATACTCTTCAATTCTGTTTTGCGAATCATTTCCCAAAATGCTAACTGCTCATCTTTATTATTTGAAACTCTAATTTGTCCTTTGAGATACTCAACTTTTTCTCGTACAATCTTTCTGTGTTCTTTAACATATCTAGAACCGCAACCTATTGCAGTACTTTTGAACCATCCGCTAGGAGCTATTGACAACATCCATAGATTACAATATAGACGATTAAAATAACCTTCCCCGCGAGTTCTACTTTCTTCCATAATAAAGCGTTTACCTATAGCAGAAGAGCAGCTTGCTAGGATAGCGGTTAATACTATTAATTGACTAGCAGAATTCGAACAACACACCTCTAAAACGTGATCTCTTATAATTGGTGGCATATTCTTAAGATTAAATCCTGCGCAAGGGTCTTCTTTTTTTAGAAGTTTCCCAGCAAGTCTTTTTGCAGCTTCAATATTGCTTTCAAATTCTACAGTTTTGCTTAATTGTTCTTTAAGAGCTTCAATACCAAGTGTTTTATGCACATCATTAAAGTCGTTACCTTCAGGACAATAAGGATATGTTACTTTACACCCGAATCTAGTAGCAGCCTCATTGGCTGCTTCTTTTTCTCTAGGCGAACCATCAGAACAGATAATAAACGTGCAATTGAAAGACTTTCTTATAACATCTATAGTCTTACTAATATTAAGCATACTCATAGCAGCAACTACACGAACATTTGGAGCCTTAACCACTTCATATATGGATACACCTGTAGCCCAGCCTTCGCAAACATATATTGTTATATCATTGCAAAGCTTTTCATCATTGATTACATGGAATACACTACCAGTTCTTGAGTCAGGGAAAAACTTCTTATCATTTTCCATGGTATTAGCAAAGAATATAATAAATTGAATACTCCATAATTTGCCCTGTGTATCACGCAATGGTACCATGAATGCATTAGCCCTTGAAGGCATGAAGCGTACGCCTAAAGGCTTAATTCCTTTGTAGTTTGGATATCCTAGGTGCGTTTCTGTAGGCTTTACATGATTCTCAAAACATTCAAGTGCTTTGAGCGAGGCTTGATACTGTTTCTCATCGCGTTCTTTATCTGCTTTTTGTTTTAACTCTTTTATCTTGTACTCTCTTCTAAGTCTAATATCAGAATCTTCGGTATCTTCTGATGACCAACTGTTGAATGTAAATTTATCACCCGTGCTCCATGAACCATAAACAACAATTGTTCCGTCTTCATCTGATATACCCCAATACCATTCATCTTTTTCTGGTTTATTATCCGCAGAATATCTATGCATGTTATTATCAAGAATAAGATTCTCACCAGAAGGAAAAGGTAGGCTGTTATTAGCCATTTGATTATGGCATTCAGAAATCACATCTATAGTGCTTTTTCTAGCTTGTTGTGGTATATTATTCATATAAATGCCTTTCGAAGTTGGGCCAGCATGGGCTGGCCTTTTAGTTTACCAATTAAAACTTTCATCATCACTGTTCATACCGTCTTTAATGTAGTCTTCTATTACAGGTTTTCTGTTTTGTCGTAGGTCATAACATCTTTTAACCCATACATGATCTAATTCAGTCCATACAAATGGCTTTCCATCTATTAAGAACTGATTCTTTTCTACATGGGGATCTATTGATTCAGTCTGGTCATCTACTCCTTTTTTTGTTGGATTCCAGTCTTTATTGACAGTGTATAACTTAGGTGCTGCTTTTTTACGCATTACCATCTCCTTTATGAAGGTATTAGTAGCTTCGCGAGTACTAACACTCTTCAAAGTGAATATATTGATTAGATTTATTTGGGGGTTGTTTTGAGCGGATATTTGTGATATATTAATCATATAAAAGAACTCTTTTTTTTGAAGTGATGCGGACGCCAATCCAAATCACTTACTCGTTAAATCGTTTTTATCATTAACGAGCTTATAATATTCCCATGATTTTGCAAGTCATGGGATTTTTTTTGCAATAATGTTATAGTCACAGCAGTAAGTTATACAAGGTTGTTAAGCTTACATCCAGTAACGCCTACGAAGCGTCGTCAGGGCTTCGCCCTTCCGCTTGTTTGCAGCTTTCGGAAGCCCAACGGGCTGACGATGCTTCACAGGTTTTTTTATCGCTTATCCCACTATTAAACTATCAATCAATACATCGTAAGACTACATAATATTAAATAACTTGTAAAGTATCTCTTGCTTTCTTTAATTATGTGTGTTATATTATGATTAGTGATTACTTAATAACATTATATGGCTAACTGCCTACGAAAGGTTTTATGGATAACTTCAATTCATTACTAGACGAAGCTGATAAACTTCACGCAACACTCAAAGAAATAACCGAAAGGATACAGAAACTCGAAGTAATTCTTGAGCGAGTTAACTACAGTAGAGAGATAGATGTGTTTGTGCACTCTGAAGGACAAAAGAAATATTGGATATGTTGGAAGCAATGTTTCAAAAGATTTCGTCTTGTAGGTGAAATAGAGCAATATGATTATGCTGAGAATTGTGATCCAGTAAGCGTAATATGCAAACCATTAGTAGAGTTCAAAATTGAAGACAGAATAATATTCTCTAGACATATCATGGATTTCGTCGAAGAATTTGAAGAGATAATAAAAAAAGATCGTGAAAAATTCCAACAAATGAAAGGCGAATAATGGAAATAAGTTGGTTCTCTGAAGCAGATTATAGCTCTGGAGAAACTAAAAAGAATACTGAACATAAAAAAGCTATAGCCGTTGGTACTTATCATAAAGAAGTGTTCATTTTCTCTGAAGTCGATGAAAGTTTATGGATATTAACTAATATGGATGCAAATATGTATGGGTTAATGATTATGTTATTTCCATCCAGAGATGTGCCAATAATGTCTTTAAAGTCTTATAGTCGAAATTCAACACTATTCTATATTAGTTATCAGTTTGCAAGATGGTGTGCTGAAAACAAATCAACTGCATCGGATGCTATGCTTAGACTTATACCTGAAAAAGCCATTGGAAAAGCAAAACATATATTGGATAACCTGGAAGTATATAAATATATAGCAACATCTTACTAGGACTGTAGAAGTGAAGCTAATGATGATACTACTATGTATATTAATAATGTTAAACACTTTGATTTTATTTGTTGTGCGAGATCTTTATTTAAAAGGTGAAGAGCAACGCAAAGAGATTCTGTTTAAGATCAATGAGCTACAAGCCATGGTTAAAGCAGATATGCATTTTGAGTTAGTAGACGATATCCCGCCTGATATAGTTCTAGAAGATGTTTTACAGCAGTAAAAGAAACGCCGACATTTAGTCGGCGTTCTATATTTTATCGATTGAATAGAGATTTTACTTTCTATTCGCAGTTGATCCACTCGTAGTTGTTGTTGTTTGATCAAGAGTTGTACTATCCATTGCTAGGGAGGAAAGTGTAGTGACAATTGCTAATACAGCAATAAGAGAGCAGAAGTATTTCATCGAAGTCGCCTTTCAAAAAGCAGTTGTAATAATCATACTGAAGCCAATATACACCTAAATGGCATTGTTACAAGTGGCTACCTCATTTTCTTTTAACCATGCAGTCATATATTCATGCGTTGCTTTTGAAAAGGTCTTACCGCATTTCTCACAAAACACTTTGTGTATCTCAAACGGATGGCAAGACAAACCTCCAAAGAAGTCTTTTGGTATTTCCTGCTTACACAAACAGCACGATTTGCCGTTCTCCTGGTGCTTTTTTATATCATGGGTATCAAACCACATATCAACATAGAATGCTTCATCATTGATAAGGCAACTATCACACTTCTGACATAAGTAAATGGTTTCAGTGCCTTTTCTTATCTCGTACTTGAAGCATTTACCTTTTATTGTTGGTAGTAATTGTTCACATGCAAAACAGTTTACGCTTTCTAATTTAAGTTCTATTATATCCATTGCCTCGCTCTTTAGGCATAAATGCTCCTATGTCCGATAATTAGTATTATGTTAACTCTTATATACCTTTACTGTATCTCTTACTTCTGATCCTATTACATGGATAAATTTTAAGCCTATCCAGTAATAAGCATATATTGTAAGCAGTGCTATTATTGGTACTAATATAACTGAAAAACCGTCTGTTTTTTCCAATTTAGTCCTTGATCTGGTTTGTTACTTTGGTTGATATATCGACTGTTATGGTTTCTATTGAATTTGATTGCTCCTTTATCATAACAATATTTTCATTCATTAACCGCAATGCGTCTGCTATGTTTGATAGCATGATATACATTTTGTTATCATCAATCATTTTTTATCCTTTTACCTAAAACGCACATTAATTGATTAATTTGACGACCTATATTATTCAACGATTTTTCTATTTCTTCAAGTCGGTTGAATAATATATCACCATTTTCTGTAATGGTTTCCATATATTTATTGTGTTTTTCAAGTTCAGATGAAACAAATAATACTGCCTTGATAAGCCTGTTGCCTTGTTCGTCAGTCATTTCTTATTCTTTCAAAGTCCATATATTGGACACCATACTCTTTAAACGATTCTTCAAACCATGAGTCCATCTTTTCCCTGGATACTATTGCGTTACGTGATAATTGCTTAACACCTTGCATGTCTTCTTCGGTTGCTATTTCAACTTCGTATTGTATCTGGCTTAATAGAAAGAATTCCATATTGTATAGATTATACCTAACTCGTTCTGATGCATCACAAGCGAGGGCTAGATCATATTTCTTTGTTTTCAATAAACGAGACTTATTTCCATTTTCTATAAATATATGGAGTTTATCTTTCTTATATCGAAAGAACTGAATATAGTCTAATAAACCAAGAACAAGCGCAATATGTTGAGCAAAGGGAGCTGTTGATTCACCTATATAAGCAGCATCAGGGCGAAACAAGTAATCTGAATTTATGAAATATCCAGCCGCTGAAGGTCCAGGATTACCAGAAGAAGAGCCATGGAAATATAGTTCGTCATTCATTCTATCACATGGCACTTTCGGCAACGTGGTTCGTATTTAATCACGTCACATGTTCCCTCAACAACTACCAGTTCATCATTAAGAGCAGCAGGTATTCCGTTAATAAGCCGTTGTGTTAATGTAGCATCACCGCCGCATACAGCACATACAGCAGTTAACTTTACTACTAGGTCAGCCATCTGGCATAATTTGCCCATGGTCTCACTGAATGGCTCCCCCCTATAGTTAGTATCAAGTCCTGAAACATATATCGTAGCACGGCAATCTACCATCAATTTAATATAGTGCGCTAAATGAGTTGAAAAGAACTGGGCTTCATCAATAGCCACACAGTTAAAGTCACCACGATAATAGTCTTTAAGAATATCTCGCGCATCGCAGGTCTTAAATGCTTCCATACGCTCTGTAGGATATGCTCTTGATGATAGCGAGTTCTCTTTTCTAAAGTCTAATGCGTGAGAGTAGACTTCAACTTTCTTGCCAGATAACTTAGCCAACTTAATATAATCTATAAGTCTAGCTGTCTTTCCTGAGTACATTGGGCCTGTTATGACAGTTAATGACCCAATTTGTGGTGAGTTATTCCTTTGTAGAGATCTAGATGTTCGTTCTATACAATAGTTTGGTGTTTCGCAAGCACTCAACGAAAATGATACGCAAAAAAGCAAAAACTTTAAGTTCATATTATTACCTTAATCGGGAAAGTATTCGTTATTTAATATATCTCGTTTAACTATATATTCATCTTTACAAACCTTGCAAAGGCAACTTGGCTTAGAAGTCTGTAATGGATGAGGCCAATTAAACATTACACCATTATCATCGGTTATATCGATACCGCATTTGAAGCATTTGTATCCATCAGGTATTTTAGCATTTGTTATTGGCATCTTTATCCTTTATGTTGAATCTAGAATCTAAGTCAATATCTTCCCAAAAAGGGCCGCAAGATTCCATTAATTCTTTCCAACATGTATAGCAATATCCAAAGTGAACAAGTTGTCCCTCTTTGTTTCTCTTGGATATCACTCTCTTGGCTCTGATTTCGTCTTGGCAGCCTTTACACAGATTGCAATGTATTATCACGTTCAACCTTTCGAAGGTAGTTATATAACTTCCACATAGTCTTTCTTGAGTGAACATCTTTTGTGAATAAGAACTTATTCAGTGTGATGACACTTATGCCAATCTCATCGGCTACTCTGCATAAAGCCTTATCAGGATCAGCTATAATCATTTTATCCAACATGGATTTGAATAGCTCAGTATTCTCTGATATTTCAAGCATTGTCATTTCTTTCATAGGTCTCTCTATGAAGCATCGTCAGCACAGACGTGCTTCCTTATATGTTAAAGTGTTTTATCTTACCATATTTAAGTATACGTGGGTTTATAAATAAGTGCAAGATATATTTGACTTTTTATTGTGTATCCTGTAGACTGTTAATAGTATTTATTTGTTTCTATTTACAGGGAGTCTATAAGTGAAGAGAACAAGAAGCCAGTTGTTTATCATGCAATCAGATAAGTACATAAAAACAGCGAATGAATATATACAAGCAGCGTCCGATTACGTTGCAGCCAACAAAGATAAACCTCAAGATGAGATAAACCAATTCCTTAAAGATAGTGAAATATCAGAGCCATTAGATCTTATAATCAATCTTTCAGTTGGTTTATGGGACGTATTGCCATGGTTCTATTTCACATTCAAAGTAGATCCAGATTATTATTTGGATGCTGCTCTCAAGGACAAATGCAATATATCTTTGGAGGCTTTTTATAACCTCCCATTAGAAGAGAAAAAATATCTTTTCTCGCAGTTCAATCAAAATATAAAGAAACTCTTCGCTATAAACTACATGTGTAAGAATATAACAGATGATGTGTTAATCCATAAAATAGAGAAAAACTAATGGGTAATCATCGTTCGGGTCCTGGTAAACGTAGCAAGATAACCAGAAAACAATTCGATGATATGGAATACTTCTATACTGCTTTCACACTTCAAGAACGACTAAAGGTAATAGACGATTACCTTATAGCATATGATGAGCATGCAGCAGGCATAGTAACCAAAGCAGATAGAGTAGTTAAAGAGTATGTAATGGGTACTAAAACAGTAGTTAATATCTGTAAAGAGAACAATATAAACGTCTCTCTACTCTATAAAGACATAGATCTATTATTAAAGGCATTTAAGTATTATCATAAAAACAAATCAATATCTGACTTCGAAAGGTAGATATGCAATATAGAAGTGACTCCATAATTGAGCTTACAAAGGCGATGATAGCAATACAAAAGCAGTTACCACCAATGTATAAGACTGGCGTACAAGTAAGTGGTCAACGTAGTTTCAAGGTTGTTAGGCTTGAACACATGTTGTTCATATTATTACCTATAGCTAATAAGCATGATGTTCACATTGCTCAAGAGCCAAGATACAACAATGACGACGTTATGCTTGAAACATTAGTTACGCATGTAAGTGGCGAATGGCGTTCATCACTGTCTTTCTTATGGACTAAAGAATCAGCTACAACCATGAACCAGCAAGATCTTGGCAAGATAATGACATATAGATGCCGTCAAGATCTTAGAGCGATGTTCGGTATCATGACAGGCGACCAGGACTTTGATGATGGATTAGAAGAGTTCGTAGCGCAAACTAAACCAGCATTTATAACTGACACTGATGTCGCAGAACTTAAAAAACTTATCGACAGTGATGAAAAAGTGTCTACGTCATTGTTTAAACTTATAAAGGTTTCTAAGTTTGAAGAAATTCCATACGATTCTTTCGAGACAGTTAAAGATACAATCGTTAAAATTAAGACTGCTTTGAAGGGTACATAATGGAAACAAACGAACTTATTCATCTATATAAGGCTATGACTGAGCTATTGGAAGCTGGTTATCAAGAAAAGCTTAAAAATTACCCTAGGCGCACCTTTCAATCCCCTGAGACTAATCTATTGGCTTCTGCCCTTAGCTTGGCTCAGGGGTCATATTTGCCACTGTTTTTTAACAGGATGAATCCAAGAACACAAACAGAGTATGTAGATATAGATGCAATCTTTACAGCGACGAGAAAAGCACTTGAAGCTAACCAACTGGCTGTTACTCAACTACCTATTACCGATAGCGATGGCACTACGTTGTACACTAAGCTTGTGCATTCTTCAGGACAGTACTTTGAATGTCTCAGCAAGGTTACGGCAATATCAGGGGAAATGAAGGTATTTTGTTCATTGTTAAATGAGACTAAGAAACAAGCTCTTCTAGCAATTCTTGGCATTGCGCCAAGAAATTGCAGAGATGATGATGATTGTGAAGAGGAAACGAAGATTTCTAGAGATGAGCAAATTGAAGGTGTATCTCTCCGTCATAACTATGGTAATATACCAGATGACCAGTACAAGCGGATAAATAAAACACAGCTCGACGAACTCGATGACTTGTTATCGGGAGAAGATATGAAAGATGTTTACAAATCAATCCTAAAATCCATGAGAGTATCTTATCTTTCAGAGATCCCACAAGATCAATATCAATCCGTTAAGCGAGAGATTTACCGCATTCGAGAAACACGAAAGAGTGTGAAATGATTGAGCGCCATTGTCCACCAACCAAATTCGATATAAAGCCCTATGCTACTATCTTGAAGGTTTATTGTGACAGTGGAGCTATAGAATATTACATTCAATTAGGTGAAGAAGATGTTATCGATTGGCAACCTATAAGTTACCTATTCGATAGAATATTCAAAAGTCTCTATGAAGATGAAGAATTTATGAAAGAACTCTTGGCTCAGTTCCAAGATTGTGAACGCTCTATTATTGGATTGGCTAAGTTGATCCAATATAAGCTTTGACGAGGCTTCATTACTACTCTCCTTTTTTTCCCAGTGCAGTTGATCCTGCTGCACTGGGTTTTTAACTATTAATCAAATAACCGCATATGTACGAGCTATATGTAGCTGCGCCGATAACTGTTACTGCCTTAGCAGCTCCTGTCACCGTTATTGATGCTTGCACGATATCTGCTGCTGTAAAATCCATAAGACCACATACTGAAACTGATGCTGTATCAGCTGAATCACGTATTGCTCCTATGTTGACATAACCACCATCCAAATAGTTACCTGCTAAACCTACTTGCAGCAAGCATGATGTATGCCCAACAGCCAAAGAGCCTAATTGAGTAGTTACATATATATAGTATTTGCCAGTCGTAGGTATCGTCACGACTCCGTTAAGAAGATTGCCGCCAAGATCGAATTTGTCTGTATCAAAAGCAAGCGGAAACAGCGTACCATCACCAGTAATCGCTGCTGTTGTTGCACTGTAATATCCAAAAAATAATGGATAAGGCTTTGCTAAATTAATTGCATTATTTGTTGCCATGTTTTCCCTTATATTAAAATTGCCCCTGAAAACCATGTTAATGGTTCACTAGCGATACCACTCAATAAATCAACCGTTTTAGCTCCACCACTAACAACGCATGTAACACCTATAAAATCACCTACATTTAAATAAAAAACAGCCTGTGTGCTTAACATGAACTTATCACTTGAATCTTTCAAAACAGACGGATTACATTCGCATGGAGTTGATTGTTCTCCCGTTGTTGTATTCAATATATTGATGCTCGCTGCTGTATGAGCTGCGACATTTCCAAACGTAACTTGTGCATTAATCATGTAATATCCAGCAACAGGCGCACCAATTTGATGACCAAAAAAAGTAGCTCCACCAATTAAAAACTTAGTCGTATCAAAAAAAGGACTTATCCCAGTGCCATCACCAGTTTGATCGTCGGTGTCTATACTTGGGTAAACGAACCATGATATTGGTCTATAATTTATTGCATTATTTGTTGCCATAGTTTCTCCGTTAAATTCCTGAAATCATATAACCGCTGAAGAATGGAGTTCTTGATGCCGCTGCTGTTGCTCCTTGTATAGTTACTGCTTTTGCACCATTCAAAAAGGCAATATTTAATGATGCTGTATTAGTAGCAGTCATAGGCACTATAATAGAATTTTGTATTGTAAGTATATTGTTAGCGGCTCTCATAGTTCCTGGGTTTAAAAAAAATAAATTATATGTAGCTAATGTAGTAATTAACTGACAATATCCAATAGTCATACCAGCTGCTACATTTGTAAATTGAAAATGGACACCGAAACAATATTTGCCTGTTAGTGGTGCAGTAAAAGTAGAAGTTCCATCAAATGAACTTGTTGCATTATAAACAACATTAGTAAATTGTGGTACGTAAACACTCCCATCACCAGTCACGCTTGCTTGGTCGGCATTTTGAACAGCCATAAATGAAGGCAGCACGCCGATTTGGTTTATTGCGTTATTTGTTGCCATAGTCATCCTATTAGAGTTGCTGAGAACCACGTTCTTGGGTTAGCAGCGCCTGCACTAATAATTGCACAGTTTTTAGCGCCACCTGCTACATAAAAAATAAGGTATGCTGATTGTGCAGCAGTCATTTCAACAATACAGTTAACGTTCTTACTATATGATCCGCCTACTGTTATTAAATTAGGGTTACAGCCATATGCGTTGAAAAGGACGCCATTTATATAAAACTGAATCCCTGCAGACGTTTTGCCGTTAGCATTATCAGCAATAATTCCAGTATTCAATAAATATATACCGTTACTTGGTGCTATGAATTCATAGGTCGCTGTGTTGAAACTTCCATCATTAAATAATGTTGAATCGTATGGTACCTTAACAGTTGTCCCATCACCTGTGACTGCTCCTGTTGATGCAGCCATATATGCAAAAAATAAAGGGATAGGTTTATGCTGATTTATTGCATTGTTTGTTGCCATGGTTTCTCCTTAACCTATATAGCTACATGATAAATATGAGTAATATTTTAGACCTATAAGATCTACCGTTTTTCCACCTCCACCGCATGCAGCCGTCAAATACAAAGTGTCTCCTGCTGTCATATCTACCAGAGCTATGTTTTGGAATCCGCATACTGTTGTTGCGCCACTTGCCATAGGTGTCAAATTTGCAGTAACAGCATAGTTTCTAGCTGTTGTAACTATAGTGAAATCCACAGAAGAATGACCCACAAGCTCACCTAGAAATAGCTGCGATGCTACTAAAAATTTGCCTGTTCTATCGGCAGTGAATGTGTACGTAGCCGTGCTATAGGATGTTGTAACATTATGTAATGTACTATTCAGAGGAAGAGTCACAACTGTACCATCACCAGTTACATTTGCCACATCAGCACTTGCATACGCGTAAAACGATGGAAATGGTTTTTTAAAATTAACTGCGTTATTTGTTGCCATAATATCTCCTTAATCAATTAAGAATCCGCAAAACCATGATTGAGGACTAGCTGCGCCGCCTGATTGTATGGTAACTGATTTAGCTCCGCCTGCTACGTTCCCTGTCACTATAACGGATTGACCAGCAGTTAAATTAACTATCGCCGCATCAGTTAAACTTAATAAACCAGCTTGATCAACAACTCCTGGATTTATAAGGGCACCATTCCAATCCAAAACGCCAGCAACTGACATATAATAATTAGCTGATGTATGAGCTGCTAGACCACCTAGAAGCGTTGTAAATGTTAGAAAATATTTGCCTGTTTTTGGTACCAGATATGCTCCAGTAGCTAAGTTCATGCTGGCAGTTGAGTCATATAAGACTCGATCGTAAGCTATTGAGTATACTGTAGCGTCACCAGTAACCGCTCCAGTCGATGCATTAAGATATGCAAAGAACATGATCTTTGGGTTGTTAATCGCATTGTTTGTTGCCATGTTTCACCTTTTAAAAAAGCCCCCTTCAGCCATGATGCATCCAGGGGCTTAATTATATATTTGTTTCAATTATACAACTGTCAGATTGCCAACAGGTCCTGTCATGACACGCCATACTAAGTCTGCAACTACACATATAAGCTCTACTGTGTCTCCAGCATTACTTGAGGCAAGTGAGCCACCAGCGCCTAATGTTGTATTAGTATTGCCAAATAATATCTGTTGGTTAGCTGCCTGGGTTATTATCCATCCTCCGGCACCCCAACCTACTATTTTGACTATGGAGTTAATAGGCGATACGGCAGGTAGTGACATTGTCAACAAGGCTGCCTTGCTGTTAACGATTCCAGTATCAACTACTAATGCACCATCAACACCAACTTGAGACCAGCTAATACCTGGTACTACTGTTGATGCTATAGACAAAGTATTAACACCTGGAGTGACAGTTATACCAGAACCAGCTGAAATAGACCCCCAAGCTGGGTTTGCCGCTGTCGCTGCTAGTAAGACCTGACCATCGGTTCCAGTTACACCCCCAACTGACAACATACCATTGGTGATAACTATATTACCCAGTGTAGCTGTGATATTACCTGTATCTGCTGTAATAGCAGTGTCTGTAACAAGTGTATATGCATGATTATTAATTGAGTTTTGTGTTGCCATTGTAGTTCCTTATATTAAACGATTGTGATGTTTCCCGACGATGAAAGCACGTTCCAATCAGTGTTTGCAGTAACACATACGATCTTGATACTGTCATAACGCTGTGTTGAAGCTAATGAGCCACCAGCACCCAAAGTAGTCGAAGCTGCAATAAAGTTGACCTGCTGCAAAGCACCTTGAGCTAGTAACCAGCCACCTACGGTATATCCAGTTATTTCGATAACGTCACCAACTGCCGATACGGCTGGAAGCGTTATTGTACACAACCCTGGTATAGCCATCTTAACGAGGTAAGCAGTATTTACAGCAGCATTAAGCGATGCTGTTGCTGTAGTCCATTGAGCAACACCAAGGTTAGAAGATGAGAGTTTGCCCGTATTATCCACATATACGACTTCTTTTACCGCACCACTTGTAGCTTGATAGATGCCTGCTTGGTAGTTAGCTGTTTGTGCCGTACCAATTCTAGTAGTTGTTGCATCTCCAATCACACCAACGGAGTCAATCATGATATTGCCAGATTCAGCCGCTACTAAAGCAGAACCCGCATTATATCCGATTGCGACGTTGTTTGACCCAGTTGTAATATGAAGGCTTGAAGACCCAATGCTTGTATTCTGTTGCCCCGTGGTAACGTGATGAAGGGCTTGATATCCAAGTGCAGTGTCATCTGTAGCATTGGCAACTGTCAAAGTAAGATTGGCAGCTTCTTCACCTACAAAAGTGTTGTTTGTACCTAGAGATTGAACAAATGGAGCAGCATCAAGATATAGTACGCCTCTAGATCCTGCTGCATTCGTTGCAGGCATCTCAATATTGCCATAGGTGCGAAGCAAACTTGAAGCTAATACATCAAGTGTAGATACTGTCAAAGTTCCTGCTATGGCTGAAGTTTCCATGTAAACTACACCACCCATGCTAATTGAACCAGTACCTTCAATAGCATCGCCAACTACAGGGGTATCAATGACAACGTTACCGAGTTTTAATGGAGTGCCTACGGCTGAAGCGGTAGTAATACATGCTGCGGTATTGTGCAAATACGAGTTATAGATAGAAACATCAGCAAGATTATCTATTGTAATCAATGCATCAATGGTCGAATCTTGTATTTGTGCGACTGCTGTAGCAGTTGTAAACGACACTGGACAGAATATACGACTGTTAAATATTCTTGTTGGACCTGTTAAAGATAGGGTATGACCAGTGGCTCCAAGTTGCGAGTCTTTAACATCGACTGCAGAACCACCTGTATTGTTAACAATACCATTGTCTGCCGAGATATCACTGCAAGACTCAAAAGTAATATCACCAGTGTAATTAAGAAGATCACAGACATATCCATTAGCACAAGCGAAAACGCAGTTGTAGAATGCTATATTGGTTGAATCTGCTGCTACTTCAGATAAAACAGATGTCGCAGTAACGAACTTAATATTAGAAAATACTATTGAGCCTGTTCCTGGAGGGAAATGGATACCATCAATAACAACTTGAGCAATCGCTGAACCAGCTGTGCCTGTTCCGATAACATCAGTACATCCACTAAGGTTGATGTTGTTATCGAGAATGAGGTTTTCTGTATATGTACCTGGTCTAATTTCAATATTAACGCCAGCTGCTGGCGCACCACCAAAATCTATTAACACTTGGTCAATAGCTGACTGTATAGTTGCAAATGGGGTATCGCCAGCAACGTCTACGATGTATTTACTTGATTGGTAGTTATTTGTCATATTTAAAAAAGGCATAGTTATTCCTTTGTGAAGAAGTCAGCACGTATGTGCTTCCTTAAACAGTGATAAGGTTAAGGTTGTCATTTGTTTGTATTACGGTAAATTCTACGTCTGCAACTGTTGTAGTAAGTGTTAATGTATCACCTGCATGTGTAGCTACTAATCGAACACCAGCACCTGCAAGACTAGTAACACCATTGAATACAATGCGTTGTCCTGCATTTGTAAGTATTTGCCAGTTATTTGCGCCTCTTCCAACTACTTGGATAATGGTTCCAACTGGTGAATTTGCAGGTAATGTAATTGCCGGTGGGTTGCCAGTTACTATATAACCAGTGTTATTTGCAGCTGCTATAGCATTATTCGCTGATATAACCCAAGCTACTCCAGTGATGTTCGAATTATCTATCTGGATCCAAATAGGTATACCACCCGTATATGATACTAATAGCCAAGCAGTATTATCAGTCTGGTTAAGCCATAATTGACCTGCATCATAACGATCATTAACTGTAGGATCACTAAACGCTTGTTTTGGAGATTCTACTATATTAATATTAGGTGGTGTTAATCCGTACGCCACTCTTTTTGTGTATAATTTAGGCATTTTCTTCCTTCTTGAAGAACGTCAGTTCTGACGAACTTCCTTTATAATTAAACTATTATGTGTGAACTAAATATCCTGAAATACTTGTATATTGACCCAGCCCTAGATCTGCTGTTTCAGAACCCATGTTTGCAGCATATGGAAAGAATCTAAATAAAACCTGCTGACCGATTGTTAAATAAATTTGTTGAGTAAAAGAGTACATACCTCTTAAAGTTGCTTGATTTGCTGAACCTATTTGATTACCTGCCCCCATGTAATAAGGTGACCATGAAGCAAATGCGCCAGGCTGTCCAACTATACCTGTTCCAAGTAGCATCCAGCAGTTAGTAGAATTGGTTACTTTCACATTGTGCAAAACAAGATTATATGTGAAAGAATACAATCCAGTTATTGGAGCTGTATAACTTGCTTCTAAAATAGCATCGCCTATATAGAACGCACCGAGTGAATTATCGTATTTTGGCGTTAACGCAAATACGCCTCTTCCTAGGAAATATCCAAAGTGCGGAGCCAGATTTGCTGGAAGATCAGCATCTATTGTTGCTAGGAATCCATAAGACCCGCAAACTGGTCCAGAAGTACCAAGTTTACCTACGCTGTCTATAACCACATTTTCGTTTGTAGTGCCAACAGTCTTTTGATATATTCCTGCTTGATAGTTGGCATCTTGACTGGCACTATCACCTATAATAATAGTATTGTTGATCCCAGTATTTCCACGGTTTCCGATAACTATATTATCATTAGCATCAATATCCATATCGAAAGAAGAAGCGCTACCAATCGATATGTTCCTCGATCCGCTTGAATTACTAAATAATGACAAATGACCATATGCGCAATTGTTTTCTCCATCAATATTTGCAGCAAGAGACCCGTCACCATATGCGCAATTGTTGAACCCTACGTCGTTTGTAGATAACGATGAAGCTCCAAAAGCACAATTCCCATTACCAGAAGTTAAAAGAGCCAAAGACTGAGTACCACAAGATGTATTACCCTCTCCTACAAGGCCAGCATTAAGATTGCCAGCTCTAAATCCTACAAAAACATTCCTAAGGGCTAAGCCGCCCATAGTATGAAGTACTCTTGTGTCTTCTATCCCATATACGCCTTTTGATAGTCCAGTGCCATCAGGACCTTCAGTCGCTGGTAAATATATAGAATCTGTTACTTCAACGGAAAGTGAATGGGCATTATTACCTCTCGTAATAATGTTTGCACCTGGATTAAGATTGATTATTCCACCAGCGTCAGGTGTTGCAAATCCTGCTGGAGTATTAACTCTAAGAACTGCTCCAGGTGGTACAGGTCCGAAACCATTAAAAAAGGTTATTTGGCTCATAATAAATCTTCCCCATAAATAACTTCCAGATAAAGACTTTGGATTGTAGGCGCAATATCTATCCATCTAACCCAAAACTGAGTACCTGCTGGATAGGCAAAGATGCCACCAGTTTGCGTAGAAAAGTTATTTGAACTTATATCAAGTACGCGATGAGAACTGGCCTTAAGGGCAATCTCTCCATAATCTGGATCTATTAGAAGATCAGTCCACTTCGTACTAATCATGAGATCTGAATCAGTCCAATTTTGTAAAACTACTAATCGAGCTGGATGAGTTAGTGGAGTATCTATTGGGGTCCAATCAAATCCAATTTCGCTCCATATCAATTCCCTAATAGGATCATGTGTTGCTCTCATTGCTGTCATCGTATTTGCCATATTGCTCCTTTATCATGTAAAACTTGTAAATCCAGATACTGAGATAACTCCAACAGGTGGTTTCAGAAATGGAAAATCTAGCACTGCTGCATATACAATTGTTCCAACAGGCCATAAAGGAGTTGTTAACTTCTCCCTGTTGAACATAGTGTCCGTATCTATATTGAAAGTGTCGTTAGCAGGGATATAATCATTTGCTGCGATTCCATCATACGAAATAACAATTGCATAATTAGAGACGTTTTTTATGGATAAATAGAATGCTGGTTGATCTAGTGGTACATTAATAGCAGTAAATGCACCTGTAAGATCAGCTAATGCAATAGCATCAAAGAATATTGGATTAACATACGAATTATGGTTCATTATTTCACCTGTAACTCGTATAACCTGTACATGCTACTAAACCTGCACCACCAGCACCTATACTACGAATCCAGACTTTGCGTCCTTGACTTAAATTGGCAGGTGCATAGTTAGGTTGAGCATTAGCTTGGAAATATATCTGGATAGTGTCATTTTCAGCTACGTAGTCATTTTCAACTTGGCCAGCATCAGCAGAGTCATAACTGACAAGTAATCCAACATCTGAATCGTTGATTATGCGAATCATGAATATAGGTTGTTCGAATCCTGGGTATAGTAACTGCCATGCTCCAGTGAATGGTGCTCCAATAAGCTGTAGAGCTAGTGGTGTGACCTTATTTTGTAAGCTCATTCATCACCTGCTTTTTCTTCTGGTTTCTGAATAGCCTTCTTTTGCATATCCAATATTGTGTTAAGGCATTCAAAGCAAGCATCAAACGCTTCTCCAAGAGTTGCTCCAACAGGGATATTGAATGAGTATGTTAATGTACCTTTGGGTATTGTAATAGAGACGATATCTTTGATTTCCATGGCTTCCTTCTGAAGACGTCAGACTTTCAGTCTTCCTTTTGTAGGATATTAATGTATCTCTACAATCAGATAAAAAAGCAGAAGCTAAAGGCAATGTATTTGTGGTACGCTTATAGCATGATAGCTTCCTATAGGAGAACCATGGATAAAAAAGATAAGAAGATATGCCTTAGAATGAATGAAGAGTTTCACAGAGAAATAAAAATCATTTCTGCTATGACAAGATCATCCATAAATGAATATGTATTGAAAGCAATAGCGTTAAAATTGCTTAATGATAAGCGTATGCTAAAATAGTAATGGTTTATGTTATGATCCTCCAATCGATGCGGGTTGGGGGGTTTTTATTTAGATGCCCGCTTAACAAAACGTCCACCTTTTTTCTTTTTCTTTTGTTCTTCTATTTTACGTTGAAGATCTTCACCTAATCTATCAGCTATTCTAATAGCATCTGGTAATTGTTCTTTAGCAGTCATAGTAAGAAGTTTCGCATAAGGTTGTCTCAGTTCTGGATTCTCTTTAAGGACCTTTGTAGCTAGTGCAATTTCTTGTGCTGCTTTAGTACCAATTTTAACTAAAGCAGTTCCTGCTGCGTTAGGTATTAAACCAAGTGATTTATAGATACCATAAGCTGCATAGGCGCCACTTGATCCCCAACTAGTAGTAAGTTTACCTAGATGCTTTAAGATCTTCTCAGTGTCAGATGCATTACGTATCTGGCTCTTCTTATGACCTTCCCATGTCTGTTTCTCAAGTTCTGTTATTTTACCTTGAATAACCGCATCATCTATCTTACGTGTTCTTGCTTCTTCAAGAGCCTTCGCATGAGTCCCAGCAGGTTTCCTTTTTTCTAAAGCAGAAACTTCTTTTTTATGTTGGGCTTTAGTAGTAGCTAATTTATCTGCTGCCTGTTTTTGTTGCCTTTCAAGAGCATTTTTCCGAGTTTCAGAGAACTTATCTGCTCTTGCATGACCTATTTCTTCATCAACAGATCTTCTGAAATTTGGTCTTTCCATTTCCATCTGCTTATAAGCCTGTGTAGATTCATTGTATTTTTGAAAGGCTTCAGCGTGTTCTGGACTAGCTGTATCTGAAATGAATTGATGTAATGGTTCAGATAATCTATTAAGTTCTTCTTTTAAGGTGTTTGACACCTCTCTAACTGTATTGAATTCTTTGGGTGTTTTTGATGGAAAAACTCGCTCGTTCTTTCTCTTAAGAAACTTCTTAGCTGTCTTAAGAGACATGTATTTTCCCTTAATTGATGCTTGTAATTGACCTATGAATTCTTCAATTTCATCTCTATCTGCCTTAGTTATACCTTCGCCGAGTTCTCTTCTTATTTTATCTATAGTATCGAGGATTCCTGAAGCATCACCTACTTCTTGACCTGTAAAGTTGCTATGTTTTTCGCCAAATTCTTTAACTACAGCTTTATGTTCTTTTATCTTCTTGTCATAATCAGATTTTCTCTTTTGAAGCGCTTTTATACGGGCTTGTTTTTCTTTTCTAAAAGCCTCTGTTTCTTGAGGTAGCTTTTGGCTTGCAGAAGTATGTTCATCTTCAAGTTCTTTAACGAGTTGTCGATGTTCTTCTTGTATAGCTTTTAACTCTGATGACTGTTCATTTCTAAAATCGGCTCGTTCTTGTTCAGTCATATTCTCAAGATACTTAATGTCATATTCCTGTTTGTTCAAGAAGTCTTCATGTTCTTTAGCTAATTGTGCTTGGAAATCTTCGTAAGACATCTTTTTTTGTTCTTCCCATGACTTTCTTTGAGACTCTTCTTGCATTCCTGGTAGTACCTGCGAAGGTAGTATTTTATGTGTTAACATACCAGCTCCAACACCACCAGCCAATCCACCTAATAATCGGCCTACTTCTTCATTGCCAAGCTCTGAACCTACAGCGCCACCAAGTTCGCCGCCAAAGTGTCCTCCTGCATGCATAGCACCAGCACCTAGAGAGTATTTACCTAGGCCTTTCAAGCCACCAGAGAATCCTCCTGACATAGCAGCCATTGGCAATTCATTTATCAATAACTCCATAAGCCAATCTTCAGGTTTATGTTCAGTCATTGATTTAGGTAGTATATGAGAGATCTCTTCATTGGCCTTCTGTGTACTTGGCAGAATCCTACTTGCACCAGATCTTAAATTGCTAAACACATCACCAAATCGTTTATTAACTGCTTGTCCTATAGCATCTAATTGGTTAGTTGGTTCTGCATATTGTTGTTTTGCAGGTTCTGTTTGACGTATAGCCATATCAAGAATATTTCCAAGTCCTAATCCAGAACGTGCAGATTCATACCATAATGCAGGAGCTTTGCTAAGATTTCGTCCTATGAATTTACCTGTAGATTCTTGGGGTGCAGGACCCTTTTTAACGAATTTTCCCATTATTTATCCATCCATTTACCATTTTTAATAATATAATGTTTATCATTTGAATCTATATATTCTTGGTCTTCTTCATAGTTCTCTGGATGTGCGAGTACCTCAGCATCGTCAAACTCTTCTTCTTCGCCTTGATCTCCACGGCGTTGCATCACTTCTTCTATTGGATCAATGCCCTGTCTACGCATTTCATCTCGGCGTTCAGAACGTAATTGAGAGAAGTTTTTAGGAACTTCGCCATCATTTTCTGCCATAATATCTTCACCAATACGCTTATCAAGTAATATTTCAGCGACTTGATTAAGATATCGATCTAACTTGCGTTGTTGTGTTTCTGGAGTATCAAATATGGTAGGTTTTTGTGCTTCTGTCATTTCAAGACGATACTTTGTTGGATTACCTTTTTGTGCCAAAGTTGTATCGGTTACAACTTTTTTCATTATACCTTCCCAGTCTTGGGTATCTGTATTATAGTGACTTGCAGGCATAAGTTGCTTGGTTATCGCCCAACCATTATTTTTAATTGTACCGCCATTGAGTAATGATTTTGCTTTTAATGCGTCTTTAAAAAGATCGTCAAGTGCTCCACCACGCTTAGTATGATAATCTTTCCATGGTTGAGCGTCTTTGTTATATACTTTTTGTTTTTCTAATTGTTTTTTCGCTTTTTGCTCATCTTTTTTATTTGAAAATGTATCAGTAGCAAGTTGTTGTTGCTTTAAATCTCGTTCATTCTTTTGATTTGTTTTATATATATCCATGCCTAACTTGCCAGTATCTCTTATTTCTGATGCATTCATGGATGGGTCAACTTCAATACCACCTTCTTGTCCTTGTGCATTATTACCATTCACCAAACGATTAATCATTTGCTGAGTAGTATTAGCATAAGCTCGATTTCCTTGTGTTCTCTGTTGATTTCTTATCGCTTCACGAAGAGCATTAGGTTCAAGTTCTCCATACATTTGACCTCTTTCTTCGCCAAACATATCTTTTAAAGCTGGCATTTGTCGTTGTTTTTGAAGCTGTTTCATCATCTCGTTTATCTTGAATTCAGATAACATTTGAGACTTTTGTTGCATCATTTGGCTAAATTGATCAATATACTTGGTCAATGGATTTGGTGTTGATTCACCCTTATTTTCATAAACGAACATAAAAACTCCTTAAAATGGTTGTGGATTAGGCATCAATGAAGGTCTTCGTTGATATAACGAAGCTAATAAGTTGTTAGGATTGTTCCAATTGTCATTTTGCTTATTAGGAATAGAGAATGAATTCCCATATTGTGATTCACCTGTTGGTTGTTGGTTTTGTTGTTGCATAAGTTGTTTAATGAATTCGGCGATAGCATTTGTTCCCATACCTGCGCCCCCGCCAGTAGCACCACTTAATGCTGCCATCATAATAGGCCATGCAGCTCCTTCTTGTTTTTGCTGATGTTCATCATAAAAAGCTGGTTGCTGAAATGCGGTCATAGCATTTCTATTAAGATCTTGACGGTTGCCACGTTCCCAATCTGATTTCATTGCACCTAATTGATTTTCAAAGTCTACATCAGCTTGCGCCATCATTTGCCGTCCTGCACCAGTATTCATACCGTTTAATCTGCCAATACGAGACATTAATGATGGGATAGATTTCTGTTGATAGTTCTGCCTAACGAATTTTTCTAATGGATCCCATTGTGGTTTTGGAGCATCCATAGAATTTTGCATCTGTTGTTCAGCCCATTGTCTTTGTATAGGCGTTTGTGTAGATCTTTGATTCCATTGTTCTGGTTTTCCAAATAATCTTTCTCCAAATATATCTTCTAATCCACCACCAATAGCGCCAATAGCATCGCCAACAGGATTTAACCAACCAAGTGCTTTATCTTCCCATGAAGGCTGAAAACCATTTGCCCATGGTAATTGACTTTGTTGTTGTTGAGGATTGTTTATTCCTAACTGCTTTAGACTGTTTTGTAATGGATTGTTCATTCCAGCCATGATATTCCTTTCAGAAAGACGCCCGTCGACGCTCTTCCTTTGTGTATAATGATATCGATATCAAGTATATTCTAAATAAAAGGGGCAGATCATGCCAAGTAGACCAGGATACGAGGGTGGTTTATTCTTACAAACTACAGCAGCTTACGATGATGATGTCATTCAAAGTATGGACGTTAATAGTGATGCCTTTAAACAATTTATCATTAAATTGCGTGAGAATGTTGGCGATGTATACAAAGCTTTAAACTTAAAAGATACTGGCATTTACTCTAATAATGAATTTGTATGTGGCAAGACGTATCCACCCAATCCATTATTAACACCATTATCCAAGCAAAAACCAACTAAACGCATGGTAACAAGGAAATCATTTATAATTCCTGGTGGTTTACTTCTTGGACCTAATACGTTTCCACATGGCCTTAATATAACTCCTCTAGCTTTATCTGAATGGAGTACTACATTCATTGATGGTACTGCATGTGATACAACCAATAGGCTGTATTTCAAGATTCCACATCTTGATCCATTAGGAAACAATATATGTATTGAAGTTAATGCTACTGATATTGTTTTAACTGCTGTAGGCATACCTAGACCGACATTTAATACTATATATATCTGCCTAGAATATCTTACCTCGTAGTTGAACTTGTTCTTGTTGCATATATAGTCATTGCCTGTAATTGGAATCCAGCAAAAGCATTATAAAAGCCGTTTGTATCTTGATGAGTCATAATGTAATCATCATAATATATTCTAAACTGTACTGCTTCGCCTTCAGAACTAAAGTATAATGGGTGCCAGAACTGATCTTGACGGCTCTCCAGAGGAATAAGCGCATACGGTGTTAATTCAAGATAACTTGGTTGAGCAACATCGTGATTAATGTCTAAATCAGAATATGAAGGCCTAAAATCTACACATATTAACCCACCAGAGTTGTTGTTTACTAAGAAATCTACTTTCTGGATAGCTGTATTGCGATTCTCTTTTATATAAAAGTTATACGCTTTAGTTAATATATTTACCCGTGATACTAAGGTCATAAGACCATTCCCTGTATATACAGCAGGTATAGCAGTTGCATTTACAGTTAATGTATTCTCATCGATAGCAGTTACCTGCCAAATTTGGTCATTATAAGCCGTTTGGCCTGTACAATTAGTAATGTATACATATGAACTATATGGTAGGTTGTGGTTGATACTGGTTATTATATTAGGTGCAGTAATGTTAGTTATCTGCAAACTGATTGAGTTCTTAGCTAGTTCGTTATCTATAAGGAATGTAAAACCTTGTTGGTTACCAGCTACAATTAACTTTGGATGTGCTTGTAGATTATTACCTTCCCAGGTATCGTCACATGATCCCCATGTCTGCGACATGGATGCCCATGTTCGAGCTAACTGGTTTTCATAGTACCCAAAAGCAGTAATAGAATCATCAAAGTATGACCAACAATCGCTCTTATAATTATAAGCCAATATCTTGTTACAATACTTGTCAGTATCGAGGTTCTGTACAGTATGCTTAGGTACAGACCAATAGATCATTTCATTAATGAAGTCGCGAATACCTGCTACTCGTAATGATCCAGCATCATCAGCAAACATCTTGTATATTTCATTAGGTATCTTATTATCAATACGCTCTACATTGATACCAGCACATGAATGCACACCTGTATTACCTATAGCAATGATAGATCTATCAAGATTTATACAGGAGAATGTAGATTGTGACCCTAATTCAGAGTTAATCTGTTGCCACATGAAGGGTATATTCTCAGCATTAGTGAACACTAATTCCCATGTAGAAGCCTCAAAGTACACGATTAATCTATCTTTTATGATAGTTGCTGCAAGAATAGATTCTTTTGTAGGTGCATCTACTGTATCTGCAAGACCTGATCCATTAAATAACCAAGCATCAACATCCGTAGGATCACCCTGCCAACAATATCGTGCTCTATTAACAAATCTAAGTAATGGTCCACCACCTATAGTAGTTTCTATCGTATTTAATGCTATGAGACGACCCTTAAATAGTATGATTATTCGTGCAGATTCAAGTGTCGCACCTATTAAATTAGTAATAGGCCTTAAATTATACCAGTTTAGTCCATTATAATATTTGATATTATCAGTTGCATTGAAATTAGTGACATATAATACAGGAGTATACTCTCCCGTTAATCCATACCACGTATCACCACCAAAATAATAAGTATCATCACCTGTCCAAACAGCAGTTCCAAGTCTTTCCCATGCTGGTACAGCACCTATATATTGATAAGCAAATTGAGTATCAAATGCTATAACAGGATTAGTATTAACTGAACCATCTTCATAACTAGGAAGACCCATTACAGGTTGTCCTGGATAATAGTATATTGGTTGGCCATCATAGTCTGCATTTGTAAATAGGAATACGTATCTACCTGTTGTGTTGTTAAACGTAGCTGTTGTCGGTGCTGGAACTACATTGTTTATGAGATCATGGTTACCTGCACCACCTGTAGCTATAGTGAATGATTGTATAGGTAATAATGGATTTACTGGGGCGATAGAAAACATGCCACCTGGGGCGAATTCTCCACCTGCTAACATACCATGACCTGGGACTAATCCAGTAGCACTATGTGAAGCGGCTAATATCGTTGAAGATCCACCAGTTGGTATAAAAGTGACTATATTACCTGCAAAAGCATTTTCGCCTATAATAATAACTTCACCTGTATCTACATCAAATGTACCTGTATGACCTCCTAAAGCAGGTAATCGAGTCATTGCTTGAGGTCCAGCAGCTAAAGAAGTTATCTCGTAATAAACGTTAGGTGCAACATTAAACTTTTGACCTATTTTATACTCTGTCCATACATCTATTGCATTACCGGGTTGTTTTAGGAAGTAACTAAAGTTACCAATTGCTGGAATAGCGATTAAATCAATAGGATCTGGTAATTTCATGCGCAATCGAGTATGAAACTGCTGATTTTCTAGATCTACTGATGGATTCATTGGTTGCGCACCGAATCTTTTACGAACTCTTCCACGCCAAACATAAGCATTATCTATAGTTTCGAATGCTTCCTCAGGAATCGCCCAGCTTTTGACATCTAGCCTAAGACCTGTCTCATAGGGCGCAATCATGAATCTATCGTAGGCCATTTTAGTATCCTATTGCGATATAGTTTACATTTTCGCCAGTCACAACATTACCGTTAGTATCAACACATACAACGATTATATGAGCCACAGATGTTGTATAATCTCTTATAACAGCAAAATAATTAAGATTACTATGCGTTGTAGCATTTGCCCAAAATACGCCTTTAAATACTGGTATGTTAGCTGCCACTGGATAATCAATTTGACCGACTAGACCAGTAGATTTATATCCATATTTAACTAATAAACCACATGGAAGATAAAAGTACCCCTCTTGTGTTCCTATATCATAAAGCTGAGCTGTTATTGGAATATCTAAATCGCCCGCTCCAATCACAGCATGATTAGGTATTTTTACAAATAATTCTTGTTTGCCTGTTATTGGAAATGGAGCTTCAGGAACTTTGTTATACATACCAACTTCTGTTGCTCCAACTGCTGGTACCGCAAGTGGTGCTTGTGTAACAAATTGCACAAGGTTATGTTTTCCACGATCTGCTGCATTAACATAAGTATAATTAATATGGTTGGTATTGAAATCGGTATTAAGTTCAGTGAAGTTACCTAAAATAGGTTGTTGTGTTGCACTAATACGCTGTAATGCTTGAGGAACATTCGGATTATAAGGCATATTTTATTCCTAATAAAAATCTTAATATTAAAAGAAATTCCAGTCTGTTGGCCAACCATATCCATATCTAAAGTTACTTGGCTGATTATAGATAGTTACTGTTCGTTTACTTGTGTTTTGTACAAGCGTTTTGCGCATGCAAAGTGCTTCCTGTTCAAGGAATTCAGGCGTAATAAGTGCAACAGTATCCTGGTCTAATCGCCTTTGTAGTATCTTGATAGATGCTCCATAAGCAATATATTGCCACCATTGAGCTATCTCGACTATCTGCCCAGTATTGATTAATTCTACAGGTCTAACTGTTACATCCATAGTAACAGGGTAAGCTCTATCAGGAGAAGGGCGGAGATAAAAAGTGTCATTATAAAACAATATATTATAAGGTCTACCTGGAACATAAGATAAGTACTCTACTGTTATAGGTTTTTGAGCCATTGGAGGTAACGGGAATGTAATATCATAGTCACCTGTTACATAATTAATCGTACCCCAGAATGGTGCTAACTGATCAGGAACAACAAACTGTCCTGTAGTAGCCATTATTCCATTAGGTAAATAATTAGGTACATCTTTGATAGTATTAGCTGCTATATCAGCACCAATTAGTGTCTGTGATGTAAAGGTCACTGTATTTTGGTATATAGCTGGAACATAGGCTAATCTACCTGTGAAGTGGCTATTTACGCCATCGCCCAGTTGGGGCAATGTCGTAACATATTGCTGTTGTGGATACATAGCCCAGAATGATTCTCTATCTTGTGCTAGTACAGCAGGAAAGCCAGCAACATAGAAAGGATTCATGACATTAACATACTTATTCTTAAAATCGTACAAAGGACTTGTAGGATCAACGGTATTTGTAGAATAGGTATCAACATAAGGCGAGGTATAGAATGTTAGCGTACGCCTTAAATCTAGTGGTCTTATACGATATGAGAAGTCATATAGTAGAAAGGTATTAACAGCCTCATTGATCGCAGCATCTGATAACTGTGCTGGTGATGGTGCCCTCGTAAGGTTTCTAACAAGAGTCTGTATATCTAATAGTGTTGGCATACTCTTCCTTAATATAAAATATTATTTAATGCAGGATTATATGTAAGGGGAACACCACCCTGCGAACCAATGGGAACTACTTGGGCAACTTCGAGTTGAATTACAGGAGCTACGAACGCTTCGAACGACCTGGTATCGATAGAAACAAGAAAAGTAGTAGCTCCTGTAACAGTTATAGTGCCTGTTTGCTGGTTAATCTGATACATGCCCCATCCAAGAGGTATATAGAACCGAACTATCGTATTATTAACATAACCATGAGCAAACGAAGTCGTAACCTCCGCTAACTCTGCTTGTGTTATTGCTGTAATGAGTCGCATTGCTGGTGCATATACATTGTCTTGAAGGGCATATATTGGCATATTAACCTGCTGATGTTACTTCGGGTATCATATCACTCGTATCTTTCATATCGTTCACATCCATGAACTCTAATGATTCAAATGAGTATCGAGCTACACGTTTACCAATGTTCGATGAAGGTACACCATTCTTATCAGTGGTAAATTCATGGATTGCATATCGACCACTTCTATTAAGATGTTTAGCAACACCCAGTGGTATATCGTATATCTGATCATCTGTAAGGTGATAATCTTCAATTGGATCACCCTTATAGAATTTATACGAGAAATCTAGGGTGCCGCCCTTACGTTCATGGAATCTAAAGATACCTTTAACTTTTTGGGCATCTTTATCTCTCATGTACTGGATATTTACTTGTTTTTTGTCTTTTTTCACTTCTGTAACCATTTTTTCCCCTTGTGGCTATAGGAATTTTCACAGACCCCAAGGCTCATAGCCAAAAGGAAACGAGCCTTGGGATAAATCACTAGGAAGATCTCACGATCTTCGGTATCTTATAGATTCTCGACTTTACCGGCTTGCCAATAGATGATGTTCGTATTCACACCAGCAGGTGACATAGCACCAGCGCCTAATAACATTCCTCGAATACCTTTATTTTCGGTAGCATCGAAGAAACTTAATGAGGCGTAAGGTGGTACATATCCCGATGCAGGTGTAAAGTTAGAACACTCTTCACCAACTGGAATTACTTGGGCCAATTGTTGTCTTGTTGCCAAGGTTGTTGGCCAAGTAAAGGCTGTAAATCCAGTAGTATCTAAGTTACAAGTGAACTGTGTAGGAGTTGCTGCTGAAGCAACAGTAACAGTTACTAGTAAGTTATTAGCTTCTACCATACCGTAGCTTGCTGATGGAACCATCAAACGTACTTTTTGGCCAACTGTGTATTGGTGAACAACAGAAGTTGTCACTACAGCATTAACCGCTTGAGAAATATTAATAATCGTGCGGTTAGTTGGATAGAACATTGGTGATGGATCGTATGAGATCACACGGTAATTAGAATTTGCACTACCAGCATCAGCAGGTATAGCAGTTGCATGAGTTGGTAATGTAAAGTTAGTAGCTGGAGTTACAGCGGTAACTGTATAATCAATACCATTAATAGATTCAGCAGTTGTATAACCATAAATCCTAATGACTGTTTGGTCAGGTACTAAACTAAGTGTATTAGCTGTGGTAATGACTGGAGCTACGTTGTTAGAACAAGCAGCAACTACAACTTGTACCGAAGGCAACTGAGTTGTAGAGTCAAATAAGATGAATCCTGGTGAAACAGGTGCTGTAGAACAAGCAGCAGATGCTGAAACGAAGTCAAAAGCTGCTGTTTGAGTATTAAACTGAATCAGACCTTCATTGATTGGCATTCCACGTAACCATGTGAATTCATATCCACTAGCTAATGTTTGAGCTTGCCAAACTGAATAGTTAAATACCTTGAACCAATCAATACCTTGTGGAACTGTCACGATATGTGATGTCCCATCAGATACAAATGAACCTTGTGTTGTTATAGTCAACATATAATCTCCTTAAAGTAACGTAGACCTTAACATGCAGATCCATTGATCATTAAATATTCGTGGGACCATTGCAGTTTTCCACGCTACTGTTGAGTTTTGAGCTAATGGGCCTGAATATTGAGGAGGTAAATAGATAAATTGTGGTTTGTAGCTATCTTGGTCGATAATACCGTAAGATTCACCACCAACAATTATGCTATTGTAAACCGTCTGCCCATTAACAGAACCATTAGGAGTTGTTGAACCAGCAGAACTGACTAGGAATCTTGCATATGCAAAAGAACCTATTTCTGAGTTCAGAACATTCTCTTGTTTTGCATAGGCATACTTAGGTAAGAACCCAGGCATTCCAGTCAATCCAGGGATTAAATTAGTATGAGTCATGCACCAGAAAGCCGAATACACTGGACCTGTACCGAATTTATTCTCTGCACCGATCATAGCTGAAATAGTCATCGCATCAGCACTTTGGAGCCTTGTAGTAGCTTCCAAAATGTCTGTTGGGTTAATTTCAGTAGGAAGATCAGCAGATACACCAGAAGTACAGTTAATCATGTTCGCTGTGGCGCTAAGCATATCTTTTGTAAGTTCATCTTCAGTAATACGCATTTGTACACCAAGACGAATTGCCGCTTGATTCAAGATAGGACATTGATGTTGCAACTGAACTTGTTCGTTAATTGCAATCCATGATCCATAAAATGACATCTTCGCGTCAACGTAAATCGCTGAAAGTGTCGATGCAGGCGGCGTAATCCCAGAATTTCCTACAAACTGTTACTTTTATGACCTATTTCTAGGCGATCCAGGTTCTTCGACCCAGACTCTCTACCTTATCGTGTAGAGTTCAGACTATCGCATCCTCTATTACTAGAGGTTTTCTCACTTAGTCGTTCAGGCTGATAATTGAAATGATTACTACTGACCTGCTTCCCGCGCTTCAGGAGTCGAACCTGACTCATTATGGTTTTTGTCTCGTCATTAGCGAGTTTTGTTAGCCATAACTGGCGTGTGCAAACGCTAGCACTTTCCCGGTAGATGCTTAAGTGGTCTTGCACTGCAGTAGTAATCAAAGTTATTTTATCAATCATCTTGCCCCTTGTCATCGGTTAGCTTTTCGCCACTTCGAACTCCAAGTCAATCAGAGAAAATTTTACTTCCGCTAGTTTTTCATTTAACGGAACGAGAGCTGCGTCTAACTGGTTAAAACGCATGAATCGAATCGTATCACCTGAGTTTGCTGTCTTTTGTCGCCTTTGGGCGGCAATATTATATATAAAATTCCTAGTTGGGGTAGATAACAACGTTTGGTCAAACGAAGCTTGTACCGCAGCAGGCATTATACTTGTCGTTACTGTAGGCATAGTATTCCCACTAAACTAATTTGATTTTATAGGAGACGAAACCTATTTACACGTCGGTGAGTGACGAACTCACTATGTACGTCGAGTGGTTGGCGAAGCCATTGATATACGCCTATGAGTTACGATCTCAATTATTACGTTAAAATGATTATAGATCATTGAAAAATCTAATGACAAGTTATATGATGAATCGAATTCAATAGGAGACCAGGTGTTAATCGTATTCTTACTTGGTCTCTTTTAAATAGATAATATTTTCTTTTTCAGGTTCTACTTCTTGTATTTTAATATGACTTCCAGCATAATTTGATACTTGATCTATTGTTGTAGATTCGTTCAATACTCCATCACTTTCCATTTGGTTTAAAACACCAGTTAATGCTTTACCGATATGGAATGGATCATAATAGCGCATTTTCATTTTTCATCTTTCTCTTTTTTGGTTCGCTGCGCTACATATTCAGCAATATCAACAAATGTAGTATCACCCTTTAACTTGCCTTCTCTATGCATCTGTTTGCACGCTTCCTTAATAGGATCAGCAATAGAACATGGTTCACAATACCTACATTTCTCGCTAAGTCCCAACTTTTTGAGAATGTTTTCTAAATCTATAAGGTCCAATGACTTACCTTTTCTGACCACCAACCATGTGGTGTATGTGTTGAGAAGTTACCTTCAATTTCATGATGAACAGTTTCTATAGAAAAATTGTTAAACATCCAAACTAATGCTTTAACATCTGTATAATCTGGAGGATATTTCTCTTTTACATTAATCCATGTTGGATTTTCCATAATAAATTGTTCAATATCCATGTTAATCCTTCTTAAGTTCTTTAACCCAAAACTTCATACTTTCAAGAGTTCTAACTATTAGATGAACGCTAACACCGAATCGCTTAGCAACTTCACATAATACTGAGTCATCTTCAGATATATGGAATGAATTACCTACATATATTCGCTTACCTTCATAGGCGATACTACAAAAATCATATGAAAAGATTATTTCCATATTAACCCTTCATGGCGAATTCTTGTGCTCTTCTAAAGACTTCTTCTTTCTCAGCATCAGTCATACCACGTTCAAAGGCATTTGCTCTGGAAAGATCACCACTTTGAGGCAATGTTGCAGATACTCTAGGCTTAGCAGCATTCTTGGCAATAAGTGCCTTGTCTGCTTCAACTACTGGATCATGAACACCTAGTTTCTTGATAAGTTTATATGCGGCTATAGCTTTTGATTGAATATCTGGTGAACTATTGAGAGTTGCAGCAACTTCAGGGTATTCATTGCGTAACTTAGCTAGTGTCTCATCAGTAACAACAGTTTCAAAGTCAGGGCAACGACTTCTTATGTTCTGTTCAATTATACTGGCTTGAAGTTCTTGTTGTTGTTGGGCTAATTTGGCATATTGTTCATCGAGTTGTCGTTTTGTCTGCTTGAGATGCTTTTTTTCAATATATGAGTCATCATCAGGGTCAACTTCCAATGGGGTTTGGCGAGATGTTTCATATAATCTTCTATATTCATCACGTTCTTTAGCCAATTGCTCTGCTTGTGACCGTAAAGTCTTAAAGTTACGAGCCTGATAGAGTTCTTCGGCTCGTTTTTCAATAGCAGCATTGTCAATGACGGGTTCTTTAGCAATTTCTGTAGTCTGTGTTGGTTCAACTTCTGGTGTCTCAAGTGATTCCATTACTGTATCATCAATCATACTATTCCTTGTAAGGCACGTTAGGCCGCTTGGCCTTCCGTTGGGTCTTTAATCTTATAACATTTGGCTTTACTTGGGTCAGTGAGTGCTTGTTCTCGTGCACAGATAATATCGAGTTCTCCCGAGTGGAAATCCAACACATTCTTGAGTATGCAATACTCAGATGGTGGTACTAATTTCTTGTTATATTCATAGTAACAACAAGTAGATAAAGGAGGTATCGACCAAAGAAGTTCTAATTCAGAAGTAGATCTGTGATATTTATATACATTAGAACTCCATGTAGGTATCGGGCAGGTTGCACAGCATCTTGCCCTTATTTGTAGAGCATTTTGTGTCTTGATCATAGGATCTTTGTACACGATACCCAATATATAAAAGTCTCCAGGGATCTCTTTTATACCATTATCAAGTGCACTTCTTACAGCATTTTCATATAATGAATAGAAACCAGATGCTACATCATGAACACCCTGAGGTTGAGTGTCCGAGACTAAAGTTTCATATGCCTTTTGTGTTAGATTTTCCAATTTCCTATCCTTTTGGCATTGATATGTAGGGGTTGCTAGAACAACCCCTACAACATCTTACACGTGTCGCAGAGCTACTGGATAAATAGACTCTTTAACAGCTATATCATCGATCTTTCTTTGCTTCTTGCTTTTTTTATAGCGCAATGGCTCAGGTTCACCGAGAATTTGATATGCTATCTTGCTACACTTTGCGTTTATTCTTGGCATAGATGGCATTTTACACCTTCTGCGGATCAAGTCCTTTATGCATATCTTTGGTATCATCGCGAATCTGCTTATCTACACCAACAATGTCATCAGCATAGGTAATGTTTAATGATTGATATGGATCAGCCATCTCTTGAAACCGTACTTCTTTTGGAAACACTGGCGCATCTGACAGTGTGAATCCGCCGTGATATCTCTTTGCCATTGTTGGCTCCTTAGAAACTGCTTTTCAACCCGTGACATTTTGTCACGACATGAGAGCAAGGTTATACCCCTAACTTAGGGCTTTTCATTATCAGAACTTCTTTTCAATTTCTTCTTCAATAAATCCCACTTGAGCAGCAATAAAGTGGTGGAACATATCTTTAAAATCGTCCGCCAAGGTAGATGTAATATACTTCTGTAAAAATTCAAGCTCATCTTCTCCCAGATCTTTCATTAAATTCATTAATGGGAACAGTTTATTGAGAACTTCAATTGTCATTTCTTACCTTTCTTTGATTTCTTAGGCTTCTTGGCTTTCTTTTCCATCTTATCAAGTTCTTCGTAGTACTTTGGCATCTTCTCGCCAATTATATGGTCTTTAGCAATTTGCTTAGCCACTGACTTCTTGCCCTTGATTGCCTTCTTATGCTCTTTGAATTCGGCCTTCTCGCCCTTAATAATTTCTTTTTTTATGCTTTTTTTCATGTTTTTCCTTACCTTTATTGTTTTGATAATCAGATTCTTGAACGTTGTTATCGTAAGTTGGTATCTTACCGATAACCATTTCTTTTTCGAAAGGCTTGATATTTACCTTCTTATAATCGCATTCCATTATAGTCCTAACGATTTAGGCGCCTGAGACGCCATTGGTTTGGGATTCAATGACTTCGCAGGCGCTTTTTGTTGTACAGGGTTACCTTGTCCAGCTGTAGTCTCTGGACTTAACATTTTGCTTAACATGATAAGCTTCTGTAATTGGTCTATATCTATTTGCTCAATCTCTTTAAGTGCTCTAACCATGTTCAATAAGGCTATTTCTTCGTCTTTCTTGGCTGCTGCTTTACGTTCTATGGCTAGTGCTTCATTCTCCTCTACACGTGATACTCGTTCAATTGCAAGGCCTCTATCTGCTTGTGCTTTGGCTTGTGCCAGTTCTGCACGTGCTTGAAGTTCTTGTTGTTCGACTTGCATTTGTTGTTGCTGTGCCTGTTGTGCAGATTCTTGTTGCTTCTTGATAGACTCCATAAGTTCTGTCTTGTTAGTAACTGTGCATGAATCAATAAGCACATCGTCTGGTATAGCAACGCCTAACTTGCGTAACTCCATAAGTTGTGCAAACTGCATCTGCTTTTGCGTAGCTGTTAGCATTCCTTCTTCGATAACACAGTTATATTTACCGAATAGCCTACTGTAAAAGGCTGGTGACATCTCTACACCTTCACCAAGAATGTTTTGTACCTTGCCAGGCATAAAGTTGGTTTGTATAAGATCTAGTATGATATGGCCAAGTGCCTTCTGTGAGAAATCCAATTGATCAAATAAGCCCTGTAATGATACTAAACCAGCACCTTGGCGTAACATGGATAATACACCAGCTACATCATCAGAAGCGGCGCCCATAAGCTCCTCCGATACACCAGATATTTGGGGCATTTCTGAGCTGTAGGCCTTGCGTAACTCTTGAGTTGTTGGTGGTATAACTTCTTGAGGTATCTTCTGGATAGATTCTTGAATATTAAAGTTCTTCTTTATGGCTATGCCTTTGCCATTGCCACACTCAAACACTGAATTAGGATCAACAAGAGCATCCTCTTTATACATCCAACCACTATTGATAGTAGCCTCAAGAGAATCAGACTCTATAATAAGACGTCTATTATATAGAAATTGTGGATCTCTGAGCGCCCTGACGACTCCTTGCAATCGCTCGGCTAGATTGGGTAATTCAGGATTATAATATCCCATACAAGGTACAAAAGGCATGCGGTCTATTCCGTTGATATTATTATCCAATATGACAACATTTTCCACGATGATGGCACAGCGTACAGTAGGAATGTCAGTCTTAGTTATCTGTACATCTGGATAAGCCATAAGGAATTGATCAAGCTTCTCTTTATCGCCTCGCCATTCCATGGACTCGCCTGTTTTGGGGTCAATCAACATGGTTTGTTCTCTATAGTCCTGATACCAGAACTCATCATAAACCATCTTATTGTTAGGTCTTAGAGCATAATTGTTAGGGTTAAAGTTAAACTTACCATCATAGTTGTTTATAGGGATATCCAATATAAGATCTGAGTATGATGGTAGTAAGCTCATCACTTCACGACGGGTTAAGTAAGATCTCTTCCAGAGAGCTGCACAGTCTGAGAAGTCTGTCTTGGTAAAGAATGGATCTATTATGTAAGAATTGTATGGGCACACGTCAACGCGTATATCACCACTGATACAATCAGAACGATAGTCCATATATACATGAAGCAACGATAACCCTGTTGTACATGCTCCATAAAAAGCTTGAGAAATAGATTCGTAAATGTTTGCGTTTTCATGTACCCACATCATAACTTTTGATAATTGATCAGCTGTTAAATCATCTGCATTGAGCTGTGGCAGAACGACAGTAGTTTTACGCTGTTGCCGTTGCCTACCTGTTATTTGATTTACTATAGGGCGAATATGATTGAAATAGAAGTTCTTACGCTTGCCAGGGAATGGAGGACCGTAAAGAGTATTGTAATAATCTTGAGAGCCAGTAAGAAACTGAGTGTCTATATTAGCTTCGGCCCAAAATGTTTGGTTATGCGTTATCGCACCAGCATAAAAGTTTTCTACCCTTTGCAGCACTATGCGATGGGCTGGGTCTGCATAACGTAGGGCTTCATCGGGAAAGATCATTTATCTGCTCCGTATAGTATAAAGTTGTTGCTATATCAAGATGAATTATATTAATCTGCGAAGGCTAATAACAAGTAACTATCTCAACTAAAGCCGTGGGTTGTATAGAGAAATCACATTCAAAGATTCACCACGGCTTTTGTACAAACGGATTATAGGCTACGTTGTTACCTTCAACAGCTTTCCTATACCGTTCATTGATTCTTTCTGCTGATGGCTCAGTCGTTATCATATCCAAACCAAGGAATAAGTAGCGTAATGCGTCAGCCCAATCGCTGTTTCGGTCGTGAACGGGCTTCAATTTGTAAACGTTATGCTTCTCGTCGTACTCTGCATGGTAGTTCTCCATAGCACTGATCAATTTGATACACTTGGTTTGATCTATATACAACTTAGATATACCTGCACGAACTGCTTCTATACCATCCATAATTGACAATGACGGGGCGATATCAAACTTAATGCCTAATCTATCGGCCATCTCAAGTCTCGTTAATCCTGAGCCATAATCTTTTACGCGCAAATCATGAGGCCCGATATGAGAACCCCAACAATAATCACGAGTATAAAGCTCTTTAACATAGTGTTCTAATCCAACCTTAGAACCATGGTAACAGTCTATTATTCGCACTGTGTTTGATACTATTTGAAACATTAAAATAACGCACTCGTCTGATAGGCCAATATCCCAGGCCGTATGCACGAGAAGATGAGATTCGTAAGGGCAATCTGTTATTCTGCCATCAAGCCGCATTTTATTTACATACTTAGCATAGAAGCTACCTTCGACCCCTAAATCAAAGGAACAAAAATATTCTTGCTGCGCGAGATCACGACTGATTAGGCCTTGACGCACCTCGTCATCCACTGATTGGCGTGATATATGGCGTGTGTCATCGATAGTTAAATGCTGTACAAACCATGCTTTAGGATTAGCCTTACCAATATTGTAAAGCTCATAGAACGAATTATGGCCATATGGCGTTGATAACACCACCAACCAGCCGTCGTTAGCATTTAATATTGGCAAACTGTATTTTAATGCGTTGGGGTCCGCCCTACTGAATTCTGAAAATACGATACCTAGAGGGTTACTTCCCACTAATGAACGATCATAAGCATCACTGCCTACTAACCTGATCATTGATCCATTAGTGAGCGTCACAGTCATATCGCTGCTATTAATCTTGGCTATTAAACCCTTTGGAATCATGTCGAGGAAGCGGACTTCATCCGACCTAATCGCCGACCATATCACGCTTCTGCATTGGCTGTAGGTAGGCAGACAGTATGCGTAAGTCCCGATCTTCTTTATAGCTTGGCGTAATATGAAATGCCAAACTGTAATATCTTTACCTGCTCTACGAGGCCAAACTAATAAGGCTCTACGATATCCATCATTCTCAATAGCATTAAACAAAGCCTTTTGATAGCTGCGTGGCTGATATAGGTCTTCAAGCTGTATCCTACATTCATTACTTAACTGGTTCTTCTCCATCTTTACCGATATCCTTCATGATAATGTATTTTACTTTGTCGTCATCGCTGTTTTTGTCTACAGCCATGATTTTTTGAATCTCTTTACACTCAGTTGGTATCAATCCATGTAGTAAGAACTTAGTCAATGATGCTTCATGCTTGCGATTAAGGCCATTCTTAATCATCTTAGAGGCCATCTCATACTTAACTTGTGCATATCCATCAGCTAGTACAGGATATTTATTTACCCATGTATAAAAGGTTTTTGTCTTTACACCTAATGGCCTTAGCAATGCTGTAAGATCATCGCTACCGTCAGATTCAGAGGCTGCTTTTATTAACCTTACGCTTAGTTCTTCGATAAATGTCTGTGTCAGAAGTTGAAGGTTGCCCGCTGCATCCTTGTAGTCTTCGTAAAACGTGTTCGTGACACGGGGCTTTATCGAATCTTGGGACTTCTTTAATATCTTCGCCATTTTCTAACTCCGTTATAGTTATAACCGCTCTTGCTTCCTTAGAGTATATCTTTTTGGTGAAGATCTCGGCTATGATGCAGTCATTTTTATATACTATTTGTGTTAAATTGTCCATAGTCCACTTCAAAAGATTGTCCAGATCAGCTTTATAATAGTGATATGATCCTTCGGGGACGTTGTGGCTCTTCTTTATTGGCATGTAATACAGTGCGTCTAACCTACAGGGGCCTTCAAACTGCGGCATAGCGTCGAACATACGTGAAACAAATATCTTCTCGGCTTGCTTCTCATGCTGCTGCGCATCATAGAAGCGCCGTTGAGAGTATCCACAGTTAAGACGTGCTCGCATCTTAGCAATAGGTGATCCATATATTGTTAGGGTAAAGGTTCGGTTTCTCATAGAATGCTCCTTGTGAAAGGTAACTACCTCGGAGCATACTAACCTACAAATAAAATGAAAGTATTTGTATAAATATAGTTGACTTTATACTTTATATGTTGTATATTTAGTTATAGTTAAATGTTAGATACTTTGAAAGGGTATACGATGGATATTTACAAGAAGATGGCTTACTTTGACGCATATATAAACAATGAATTAGGCGCTAATTGGTTTCACTTTAAACATAAGAGCGCTAAAGAAGTATTCCAAGTGCTTAAACCATTAGATTGGATAATACTTGAGAATATATATGAAGCATTCGACAAATATATAGATGTTATGGAAAAAGAAACGAGAGAAACAAAGTCTTTCAGTGATAATGAGCTTGTCCAACAAATGAAGACTTTTCAAGACTTTGTTGTGTGGCAAATGGGTTTCGCTAAGGAAAGGTGTTAACATGGATCCAATAGGAATGGCATGGCAAGCTTATATTAAGCTGTCATATGATGAACAATCAAAGGTTTTAGCTGATCTTGATAAAAAAGAGATACGTGGCTTATATGGTTTTTTCTGGTATATACAAGATTCAATTGAGAATGGCGAACTAATTCGCGAAGCAATGCACGTAATAGATTTAGCATACTTTGAAAGGAAAAACCGTGAACAAAGCTAAGAAAGAATACAACCAAAGAGTGTTAGTAATGTTCAATCTTGAACACCTCAAACCTATTAGTGACATACTCAATGATCATGGCATGAGTTTTCACAAGTTCTACAAGAAGAGCGATAACAGCAAGCTTAAGTTCATGGCTAAACAATTGTCTAATCGTGAATATACAAAGTTCTTTGCACATTATCAAAAGCTTGTAGATAAAGGCTTAATCGCCTGGTAATTAACAAATAATATCTATTTGCCTAATGGGTCTCTCTTCAAGACATTAGGCAAACAACTTCAATATATTGAAAGGTTTATCCGTGGACATTAAAGATATAGACAGAGTACTCAACGAAGTATACACCGAAGAGAAAAGACTAGAGATTCAGGCGATAATAGAAAAGTGCAATGAGATTTACTCAATAGCAAGAAAATTAGAAATACCTAAGCGTTGTAGTATTGTGCATCCTAAATGGCCTGAAAGCACAAACACTGAGTTCTTTACTAATCCTGAAGACAGAGAGAAACCAACGGTTGATTTAACTGTGCTTGAAAAGGAAATTGAAAGTACCCTTAATCCATTGATTAGACAGCTAAATATCCTTTGTAAGCAATCAAGTGACTTAGTATTACCTCTTATCACTGAAGAAAGGTATATCGTTTGTTGGAAGATAAACGGCAACCTTAGTGGAATTCTCAAGAAGGCCAAGGCTTATAGAAATTCGTTCAATCGAGAATACAATTTAGATATGATTCAACGTATTGATAGGTGGCTTAAAACAGAAGGGTCACTTAAGGGTATGAAAAAAGCCTTTGATACCGTGTTTGCTGGTAAATGTGAATTGCTTATCAATGGTGAAAAGGTAGACTAATAGAAGTGCGCAGAGATTTTATAGTCTCAAAGGCGGCGTAATGATCTATGCTTTGGAAACCCCTAAGTATATTGCGGCCGCCTTTTTTATGCATGAAAAAGCCCCTGGCCTTTGCAGGTTCGGGGCAGCTACCAAATATCTAAGTTAATTTAAATTTTATGGATTTCGGCGATAGTTTGTATTTCTTCATCTTCCCAATAAAATTCATCAGGATATCTTTGTGTCGCCAATGAACTCATAAAACATCGTAAATTCTCTATATTTTTTTCTGAATTACAAAGATATCTAGCAAGTTTAAAAGATCTTTCTTCTATAGAGTCCAAAATCAATTGATACAATCCATGGTTTTCTTTTAAACATTCTTTAAAAGTCTCTTGGCTAATATAAAAACAGTTTCCATGTAAAAAGTCTACTATTCCACCTTTATACATTTCACTTGTTGGCGTTTTAAAATAGCGTTCGAATCCAGCAAGATTCAATATTCGTACATTATCGCTTTTTAATTTTGTTTTAATATAGATGCTACACCCTAATCCAATAAAATCTCTTATAATTATTAGATTTGGTTTAGTATCTGAATCTAGCTCCGTCTTTACTTCTATGTATCGATCATCAATTTTGATCTTTAAATTATCGTTCATCTTATTCCTTTTTGAATACTTTTGGTAGCTGAACATATTGTAGCATAATCCATAAATTAAGCAATAACCATGTATAAACTTTAGCCTAAAAACACCTT
>Ga0209492_1000036_pt1 | contig 41494 bp, 63 predicted proteins | sample PPLLak12cMay2015_FD_187253 | JGI IMG/M metagenome (GOLD analysis project Ga0209492, IMG submission 187253) | Freshwater sediment microbial communities from Prairie Pothole Lake near Jamestown, North Dakota, USA - PPLs Lake P7 Core (1) Depth... | ecosystem: Environmental > Aquatic > Freshwater >... | reverse complement strand
TTTAAATAAGTTTATTTGCATAATATCATCTAATTCATTTTCATCCCATAAACATCGTCAATTTGTATGTAATATATAATTATATTCATAAAATATTTTTCTTTTATAATATACATACAACATTTTTCAAACCTTTTCTAATTTATAATCCATTACTTATTGTTGTATATAAAATAATTTGATTTTTCAAATCTTAATGATACCGTTCAAACTGCTCAATCTATAGTGTCTTTGTATAATATTAAATCAACCTTATTTTTATCTTCTATTGGATCATCAGGATCAAGATTTCTATATAATTCAAAGATTAAACTTGAATTATCTATTATCTTTTGACTTCATCTTATTCAACTTATTCATCAGGGTTGATATTGGTTTTGTTTTGTTGGTTTTGATAAATGATGAAGCAACCAAATACAAATATTCTTATCGTTTTTATAGTCTTGTAGTTTACTTGTTATAATTGGGAATCTTATTGATTCGTTTTGATCTCATTGTATTTTTCAAAGGTTATCTATAAAAAACAAATCATATCACATTTTCCTGTACTTTTCCATTGTGTTTATTATTTCATTAACATTGGGAGATTTTTTATAAGATAATACTTTAATATTCTTTTGATTTTGTAATCATTTATATTCTTTATCTATTATATCAAACTGTTCATTACTTATATTCTGCTTATTCTGAAAGTTTAGTTTTGATACTCAAGCTCTTTTTCTTGCAATTCTTGTGAATAAATCTTGTGGTTTAAGTTCTAAGCTTATATACAAAGTCTTATTTCATATGTCGGCGTTCTTTTTAGCTAAAAAGAACGTAAACTCTGTTTTTCAACAACTAGGATAACCAGCTAAAACAACCAAATCTCTTTTTCAAAACTTTCCTAACCAGTGTGGCATTCAATCTATTCATCGTGTGTATTCGTTTATATCTGTCCAATCTATGTCATTTACTTTTGTGATTTCGTTTTCTAATTGTTCGAGTTCTTCTTGCAAACTAATCATTTAATTTTTGTTAAGATTTAAAACTCATAAGAACCTTTCCCTTTTATAATCTGTTCGCATTTGGTAAATTCTTTTATATCTTTCAGATCATCGTTTAGATTCATAATGTGATACTGAAACGCCGAGGACTAGTTTATCATTTTTTATAATTTCAAACAATTCTTGATCTGTTAGCTCTTTATGATCTATCTTCTTAACTTCTGATGTTCTTAATCGTTTAAGTATTGCTAAGTAATGATCTTTATATTTTCCACCTTTTCAATTAACTATATAATTTTCAACATCTTGTATATATTTATTTATAACAGTTTCGCCGTACTGCTTAATTAATTTTTCATGTTCTGTTTGTTTAAGTTTAACCAATCATTTTATTCAGAAGGAGAGTTTTTGTTCTTCTTTATTTATTTTATTTATATGTATTGTATTGTTATGTATATTGGGGGTTATTTTTTTTCCCCCTAGGGGGTTATTTTTTGGTCTTCATCATAACTTTCAATAGTCTTTACCTAAGATTCCATTTTTTTGTCATATTTCTACTTTCCTTTGTATATTATTTGTATCAGTAATAATTAAATTATAATAAACTTTTGTTAGTCAATCAAGTATTTTATCACCACCAAGAATATTTTTAAATATCTTTCAAGCTTCTTCATCTGATATAGTATTTATAACCTCAAGATATTTTAGTGGTATTCTAATAATTTGATCTGACATTTTAAATTTAATATAAATAAAAACACTTGGGCTGTCGGCTAAGACTTTTTGTGTACCCAAGTGTTTTTTATGTTAGCCGACATTTAAACACTGGATTGACTTACTTATAATCAATTTATCTAATAAATCAAGACAAAGTTTATTCTTTTTCTTTTTCTCATGATATAGCATTTATCAAACATACTATCCATACTATTCAACACCATCATCAAAATATATTCCATAACCATATTGATTGCTCATTTTTGTTTTTTCTTGAACTTGCTATTATTCATGGCAATAAATAAACTCATAATCATAATAATCATAATACTAAATCCATTTTTTTAATTAAATTATAAAACTAATTTCTATCAAATATCCGACCAATTAACATAAGAACAAGTATAACTCACAATATAAAGGCGAAAGGTGGTCGTGCTATGCTCAATACTAATAAAAGTATTATTAATAATATTGCCCCAATTGCTTTTCACATTTTTAATTATTTAATAAATATAAAATCAAAACCTTTTGCAAAAACTCTTTTTGCTGTCTTCAATCAACAGTACCCTTTCTTTTTTACTTTGTAGTAATTAGATCTGTCAAACCCAGCTAATTCAAAGAACTCTAAATCTTTTAGAAGATTATTCTTTTTGTAATCTTCTATTTTTCTAAAATCTATTTCAAATATCATTCTATAAATTAAAAATATAAATATTTTTCTTCTTCTTTCAATTCCTCTACTGACTTTTCTAACTCTTCCATTTCTGATTCTTTACAATTGAAATGCTCGTTTATTCAATCATTAAAATAAATAGTTCTTCAATTATCTTCTATTGTGAAAGGTTCTCTTTTACTTCTTTCTGAAAATTTAGTCATTTTGGCTTGTTATAATTTAAATAAAACTTTTAAGCTTCGTTAATTTCTTCAGACGATATAATTGCCACTTGATATTTTTTGTGAAGCTCTTTGTGTTTCGTGTCCAGATACGATTGCGGGTCAATTCAATATTTTTCTTTGATTAAATTTTCCCAAATGATATAATTTCTATAAAATAATCAATTTCAATTAAAAAGTTTTCACATACAATATATTTTCTTTTCATCTTCCAAGTTTGTTCGTAATTTCATTAATTCCTCTTGTCAGTCTTTTGTTCACCAAGGCATTACTCTTTTTTTCTTTTTCATCCTATAATCTAAAAAAACTAAAATATTTGTTATCAATTTTAACTGTATGATCGTAATTAGGAATCAAATAATCCTCTGTGTCAAACTCCTTTTTATCTTTTATTAACACCCTATACTTGATTCAGTCTATTTCCTTGTGCGGATATGATTTAATAACATTTAAGTTAAAATCATTTATTAGTTTATTAAGCATTTTTATTGTTATGAAATAAAGAAAATTCAGGGTATTTATCCATCATTAGTTCGGCTTTCATCTCCTGTAAATATTCATGAAATGTTTGACCATTATGGTTTAGCTTCCAGTCTGACAACAACATGTCAGCAGTTTCTATACTAAGACCATTCTCTTTTGCTACATACTCTAATAGGTTAAAGTCCTTACGATAATTGATAAATGGTTTTTTCATTTTTAAAGTGGTTAGATTTTAAAAGTGGTATCACAATCAAAACTCATATCACTTTGGATTTTGTTGTTTCATTTGTGTATGGAAGTTATAATCTTTTTTTTAAATAAATCAAGAGAAAATAGACTTTTTTTATACTTCAATTATATCTGATGTTGATATACTAGTTTGTATGCACAATATTATCTAGTTTACTTTTTATATATTTATTATATAATGCGTTATAATTAATTAAAATACAAAAAAAATCAACGCTCTAACCACAGTACGTTGATTCTTTTACAACAATATAATACAACTATCTTATATTTAAATATTGTTATTTTTCAATAGATTATGGATACTTATATTTGTGTTATGTAGATCCTGTTGTATTTGTGTTATGTATTCATCTTTTATTTGCCCTCTTAATAAGTGTTTTTCTAGTTCTTGTCGTACTGTACTATTCCATTTCTTTTCAATCTCCAACATCTTCTTTAGTTTAACCATCTCTTTATCTATTCCAAACTTCTCTTGAGGTATAATCCAATAGCAAGTAGGTCGAAATACCTGGTTATCTATTAACTTTGTAGGATATTTTAATTTATATTGATTATGTGCTTTTTTGGGATAGGTATCATTCAACAAGTCCAATCACCATTCAGCTATGCAATGCCCATAACTAGACTTTCAGAATGCAGTTCACTCTATTAATCAATTATCGTATTTATCTTTATTATATGTTGAATTTCCTTTATAGCTTCTTGTACATCAATATCAAAGTTCATGCAGTTTCTTTGTATATTCCTCTGTATAAACTCATCTATAATACAGGTTTTTCTTATTGTATTTCTGATTATACCATTTCACAGCTATATCACATCATTTTTGTTGTGTATTTCATATTCACTCTTGCCAACCTATAGCTATACAATGTTTATTGAATTCATCTAGTTCAAGTCAATTAGGTTGAATTTTGTCATATGAATACATAATTGACAAAGTACTCATTGCAGTACATCTATGAGTTAATCCTCAAGTGTCTTGGTTTAATGATATGATTGTCTTATCTATACTCCTGACATTATTTGCTATATCATCAAGTCCAATATCCTCTCACAATAAGAAATCAGAATCTTCTATTCAAGGACCAAAACAACCGAAAGGTATTTCTTCCAAAGGTAAATTAACCATTTTATTTTATTAATTTATAAAACCTAGTATCTATCATCATATATCAAGCAAATTAGACTCGTTGAAATTATGAATGACTAAAACACCACTTCAACTTTTTTGTAAACGTTTTTACTCATTATTTAACAATAGATACTAGTTTATTTTCTGTTTTATTATCTGCTCCGTATTCTTTTTTGCATAAAGAGTTGCACAAAAATCATCATCATTCAAAATTATTTCTAACTGTTCATTTATTTTAATTCAGTATTTTTCCCATAGATATTCGCAATATTTGTCGAAATCATCCTGTTTCATATCTACAAAGTAGTCTTTGCTATTTAACATTATGTCACATCATCATATAAAATATAACCAAAATAATTCAAATTACAATCAATGTTTGATCGAATCACATAGTTTTTTTAACTTAATAAAAAAGCCCTTTAAATAGGCTTATTATCTTGTAGAAACTTCCTTGTAATGTCTATTGCAGTATTTAACCCCCAAACATATATTGCTATCAATGATGTTTTCCAGTCATTTCAAGCTTGTATGCTAGTTAAGAATATCAAGAACGCAGGTGCAAAGAATAAGGCTGTATTAAACATCCATCTTTTAATATCCTCTTTGTTAAGCTCAAATCTTTTTGAATCCATGTTTATTTTTTATCAAGTAAAATTTTTATATACTCTAAATCTTTGCTAATTTTAGCTAATGATACCTTGATTTCAACATTATTATCTTCAAGCAGTTTTATCCTTGAATCTATTTTAAGCGTTTCTATTATATGTCAATTATTATAGTTTTCAATCTTTTCTAATCTACTTGTCAATGAATGATAAACTGCACTTCAGCTCCATACACTTCAAACTATAAATAAAATCATTGTTATGAACCCTCACAATTGGAATTCTATAGGATATTTAGATATTAATCCTTTCATATCTAGCATGGATTAGATTGTAAAAGCTTGCTTCGAATTGTCATCAGCAATATTATTAATTTTAAAATTACTCTGGAATAACTGGATCTTCTACCGGTTGTTGAGCCTGCCACTCATCACGCGTTAATACTCATAAATCAATAGCTTGTTGTAATAATCATTCATATTCTGTTTTTTCTGTTTCTAATTCTGCAATCTTATTCTCAAATCAGACTATATTACTTTCTATTTCTTGTATCTTGTAGTTAATCTGATCTTTTGTTAGTTCTTTAGTTACTGTTATTGTGTCTGTACTTTGGATAGTAAAATCATCTTTTTTTACATAGTTCACCATTTTTATTTATTTTAAAAATTAAAGTTTTAAGCTAGTCAATTAATATTTTTAATACTTGCTTTTGCTAATCAATTCATTGATTTAAAATTAGCATATGTAAGTCAATTAATAGATTTTATATTTGTCGTAGTAAATGGATATTGTAATCCATTTCATGAATTATATAACTCCGTAACTTCCGTGGAACTTATTGCTCTAGAATATATAAATGCTTCATCAACTCATCCTTGAACTGAATCTCATCATAAATCCGTTCACAAATTAAGTGATCATCAATTATATGCTATTGATCATGTTCTTGATGTTTCTTCGCGTTTTGTTCAGTTGATATATGTTCTTGTATAGGATCAATCATATGTAAAAACATAAAAATACCGTGTTCAAGCGCTATATCATATAGGATCTGAAACACCATATTCAATAAGTGCTCCTCATAAAGATATAAATGTGTCCATTGATTTAGTTGTAATCATTCTTACTCAATATGAAATATAAGGGCTTGCCCATGTTGTAGAATGGTTTTTAACTAAAAAACCATGATTGACAGAAAAATTATTTACCTTAAACCAAAATCAATATGTCAATGCCGATGTTGGTTCTAATGAAGATGTTGATGATTTTTCTAACTTTGCGGATCAATTAAAAACTGCTCAATTATTTATTTTTCAAGAAGAGTATGTGACACTTGTATTAGTTAATGTATTACTTCAAACGCTATCACTAGCATTTCAGCTCGTTTCATCTAATTTCCAGTATGATATTAAATTGTCGGTCAATGCCATTTTTTGTATTTAATTATAAAAATATTAATGTATAATGTAATGTTAATACTAAACATGTACAATATAATCATTACTTGGATTAAACCATAATTCATCTGCTGTACATCAAAATCATACTACCCTAATACAAACATCGGCTGTTGATGGTTGTGTTACTACTATTTCCCCAGCAGTCTCACTCATATAGACAGCACTTCAAATAGTCATTGTTGGAAACTTACTATCGGCTCTTATTTTTCAGATTAACAACATCTCTGTAGCGTCTCAGTCATTTGCTGAAGCCAATACACATATTCATAATCTTTTATCATATCAAGCACTTACATTTGCATCTACCTTTTCCCATCTACTATCAGAAGCTTGAAAATAACATAAATCTCAAAACACTAATGTAGCTCACGCTGTCCCTGTTGTTGTTATTCAGCTCCATTTACCATCTGCACTTAATGTAGGATCTAACTGAAAACTGGCTTCTCATAATACTGTTGTCGGCAATGTAACCGTTCCTGTAAATGTTGGACTAGCTAAAGGTGATAATGTCTGTATTTTATCATAAACAGCGTTCTTTGTAGGAACCTCCAAATTAGTATCCCATCAAGCTCAATATGATTCATCTGGGACTACTACATCGCTATTGAATGTTTTTGCTCAGTATATTGTTTGTGCCTGATCATCTACGTGTCAGTATGTAACTCATGTATTTGATAATTGTAAGTTAGCTAATGTATTATGATCTGCTGTGCTTACTGTACTTGTACTTAATATCACTGATTGGATTTCTTGTACTCTATTTATTTGACATCTTCATTTTACTGAATCTGCTACTCATAATGTACTAAATGTTATTTGATATATTGATATTCATTCAGCCACTGGAAATCAAGCAGATATTATTGGAGCTTCTGAATATGCAGAAGCTGTTGTTGTATGACTTGTCCTTCATGGTATCATCATAAATCTGCTATCATCTGTACTTGTTCATTGTGTAGCCTCTGTACCAGCTCTTGCATTACTTAGAAAAAGAAAATAATTTATATATCTATTGTTTGCTGAAGCTGTTAATGTTCAAGCATTATCATATTTGATATATCAATATGCTCCTCACCCTAAACTATCATATAAGAATGGCATATCAGATTTAGCCCATACGTAAGTAGTTGAAGCTGTTCTATAAGGCACAAAATATGGTGTTCATGTTCAATTAGGATCTGTTAACTCCGACAATATTAATGCCAAATCTTCATCAAATATCTTAGCTTCTGATATTCCAAATGTGTTACCTGCATCTGTTGGTGTGTTCAATGTATATCAACTAGGGATTCATGTTCAAGGGACATACTCCGTTCACTCTGTAAAATGGTGTTCTCTATGATAAGCTCTATCTATTCAAGTTGTGTGCCTTTCATCTGTAAACACATATTTAGGAGTCAAAGTATCGTTAAAATATAATGTAGCGACTGGGACTTTGGTATCATTTAATGTCCAAGCTCCTCAAGATACTAATGTTCAAGCTGTTCAATCTATATATATATAATACATTCATGTAGTCACTGGTGTTCAATCTAATACTACAGATTTACTACCTGTTATTGTATGTTTTAATCATGTTCTATAATAACTCCATGTTGTTGCTGGTGATACTGGAGCTACTGTTATTGTGTTTGTTCAATCAAATGTTAATGTAGTTGTTCAACTAATGAATCAATATCTATTTATATCTACTGGGAACTGTGTAATCCTAGTTTCTATTGGTCACGTTAATCATTTAACATATGATAATTCAGTCAGGTCTGGATAGGTACCAGTATCTAATGCTGTTATGTTTTTATTTGAATCTGTGCTCAAGATTCTGCTTCATGTACTAGCATCTAATTTAACTCAATCATAAAAAGTAGTAGATTGTCATCATCACGGTCAAAATAAAGCTACATTTTGGTGTCAATTGTTATGTATTGTTAATCATGCACTAGTAGAAGAATGCATAGTTGATAAAATAACTTCTCATGTTCAGTTAGGTGTTAGATTTATATCTCAGTTTGTATTTGTACTAGAAATTGTGTTTCAATCTATTTTTATATTATCTATTTGAATAGATCAAGTAGATACGATTGCTTTTGTTGTCTTGTTAAATGTAAATGTAGAGTCTCCGCTTAAATCTCATCAATCATTAAATTGTATTTCAGTATCATTTCATCATGGAATACTTCATTCAGGTATTGTTACAACAGTTGCATTATTTCATGAATCGTCTGTCACTGTTACTCATGCTCATACGAAATTTAAGTTAGCTCTAGTTGTTAATGGTGTTCATTCATCCTGAATTACGTGTCATCAACTCGCTATAACCAAATCTCCACTTCATAATAATGAATTGGAATTAACAGTTTTTATATTTGATCAACTTACTAGAGTATCTTGTTTACTAGTAGCCAATCCTGAATATTGACTATTAGTAGCATTATCTCAAGTGTTAGATCAACTTGTGTTTCATATAACTACTAATTGGGCATCAGTTACATACTTCTTATTTGTTGAAGCTGTCACATCATTAGTGGTTAATCATGTTTTTACATAATCTTTTATTACACTTCAAGCTACTTTTTGAGCTGTCGTTTCTCAATCAGCCAATACTGGAAGTATGTCATCATCTCACAATGTAGATAATGATATTAACTCGTCTATGGTCTTTTGTTCTGCCATTGTTTTAATTATTTAATTAAATAGGTACCCTCGCACTTCGTGACGTTGTTGGCAATGCTCTACTATTCCAGTTTGTTATACTTTGCCTTTGGATTAATATATTATTTCAGTCTCAATCTAACCAATTAATATAATTTCATTCTGTGTCGTCATAGGTTAATAATATTTCAACTGATGCAATATTTCTTTGGCTATTCCAATTAGAAGATATTAATGTTTTTCATTCCCAATCTGTATTATTGTAACGTTGAGTTAATATATTGTTTCAGTCTCAATCCGTCCAGTTAATATAATCACCTAATAAATCATCGTATGCTAAAATTACGTTTTCATAATAAACATCACGATTTTTAGTTCGATTTGATGATTGTTTTGTTCTCTCTGTTCGGTTTGTTGACATTAATTACATTCAATGTTAAATTATTTACCTTTTTTTGATATTAAGATTGATTTTGTTTTGATAGCTGGTACTTTAATCTTTTTTGTTGGATTAAGACTTTTAGCTTTTACTCTAACCTTTTTATAAGGTGTTCAGATCCATGTTTGCATTTTATTATAATTATAATTTAAAAGTTTATTTACCTTTTTTTTTTCATTTACATCACATTTTGTTAGTTTAAGTTATAAATTATTTATCTAGTTTTGTTTTGGTCTTTACTTGTTCATTCCATCATCAAGCTAAGAACGCTTCCTCTTCTCCTGGTAATCACATATAAGCTCATCTTATTGATGTTTCGTCAAACAATTCTTTTGCTAACTCACGCATATATCTTCTTTGTCAGATAGTTCATGCTCAATAATTATCTACTTCCTTAACTATTTCTTCATATCTCTTTATTTCTTTAACTGCATCCATTAACATATCATCAGGTATTTTTCATCATTCTATTGAATCAATTAGTAATGACCTTTCCCTATTAACCATAGCCTTAAACATATCAGGATTAGTCTTAAAGTCTCCTAGATTTCATCATTTACTAAATCATTCTTGATATTGTATATAATGTTGAATTTCGTGTATTAATGTGTTTCTTGGATGGTTTAAATCAGTTCCTATGATTATCTTCTTTTCTATTCATCTATCTACATATCATCCTCAATAGTCTTTATCTCACAACCATATATCTACATCTTTTAGCTCAGGATAGGCTTTATATAGTGTTTCATCTTTGATTAAGTCTCATACTTTAGCATAAGCCTTATAATGTGGCTCTTGTTTATAATTATCTGTTATATCTTTAAATTTAGTCTTATCAAATGTCATTTCATTAGGGTCTAGTTTATATTTAACCATTTGATCTTGATCTAAATATAGTCTATTCATATTAGGGTCAAAGTTTCAATCTTCATCCATTAATCATAATCTTTTCATTCATTCCTTTCATATATAGTTTCATTGTATAGGTTGTTTTAGATCAACAGTCTTTACGATATCTTGTTTTAATCTGTTTATGTTGGATTCCTGCTTTGTTATAGCAGGTTGCTCTGCTTGGTTAAAACCTACTTCTTTATTTTCACTCTTTACATCCTCTAAATCGGTTTTTAATCTATTTATTATGTTTTGTGCTTGTGTAGCATTTGATACTTTATTTAGATTCTTATTTGCTTCATCAAATAACTTTAAGTATTTGGGAAGATTATTTTGTAATTCTAATGAGTTCATTTTCTTTAATCATTTATTACTTTCCAATAAGAAATTAGTTAAAAACTTTCTCATTCAAATTAAGTCTAATGCCTTTCATCATATACTTCATAATGTTCATAATATTCATCTTGGTTCTAATGTATTTTGCAATGTCTTAACTTTCTTATCTAATTTTTTAAAATTTTCTTGTACAGTCTTGATATTACTATAAGAATCATCTAATAATTTAGCTCATTCTCACATAAACTTTCTAGATGTCTCTTTTACTCAATCCCTTACCTTCTCAAAACTTTGATATTTAGGATTGTCTTTTAAGTTACCTTGATTATCAAACGCTTTCTTAGCTATTTCCATTCAGTAATCTTTAGCTATTCTATCAATTTCTTTTATTGTTAATTGGCTATTATCAAACTTTCTCATTAATCATTCTACTTGTAATACCTTATCTATCTTACCTCATTCCTCATAAGCTGATTTTAATTGATCTAGAGCCTCTGATACATAGTTTACAGGTCTTGATGTTCAATATTCTTTATTTTCTATTATAACATCAGTATCGGCTTTTCACAATGTTCTTCATAGTTTTTGTTGTTCTAAATCTAATACTTGACTTTGTAAATCCATAACTTCTTTTCATTTAGCCTTTGCAACATTAATTCAATCTTCATATGTTTTTACTCATTTAGTATCTAATTCTTGTAATCATTTAGATATTCTTGCTTTTTCTTCTGGTGTTGATACTTGTGCTATATGTCAAATCAAATCGTCATTACTCATTTTAGGATTAACATAATCTTTTATTACTTTCATAGTCTGAGTCGCTGTCTTTAATGGTTGTTGTACTGCTGTTGCATACTTAACAACTTGTTCTACTCATGGTATTCATTGAGATATCTGTCATAATTTTTCTATTCATGCAGGGATCACTAAATCTAATCATAAATTACTAGCCCCTCAAGCTGTTGCAGATATATTTCAAGCTGTCTTTGCTAAATTACTATATCAAGTAGCTCATGCTACCTTACTAACTGCTCAAGCTCATCATTGTATTATTGTTAATACATCGCTTGCTACTCATACTGGGTCTTGTGTCATTGATGAACTAAACGCGTCCATACTTCAATATCTATTATTTAATACTTCGTGACCTTCCTTAGTTCAAACTAATCTAAATAATCATGTCATAGTATCTACTGGGTTGGTCATTCATCTAGCTGTCGCTGTCAATGTTTTTAGAAAACTTCATGGTATGTTTGCCACCATTGTTGGTATTTTTCACATTCATAACCCAAAATCTCATAATTTTTTATCTGAAAATTCGTTCCATTCATCTTCTGTTAATGTTGGTATTTTCATTGCCAATTCATCAATCTTTGTTGCTACTTCTCATATAGGGTTTAGCCATTCCCAATTTCACATATCCAATCACATTCTACTTAATCATGCTTTTAATCAAGCTGTAGGTATATTAGCGACTCATGATACTCACGTTGTTCACTCTTCTATAGTTTGTTCAGGATTAAACTTCATTGATAAGTTTGTTATGTCTGTTTTATTATTAAGAAAATCTACATAATCCTTTTGCATATTTGGATTAGCTTTGAAAAATCACTCTAGTAATTTCTGATCGTCTAAATTAGATGAATCTATTCCTTGCTTTTCTGCATTAGTCCTTACCAAATCAGCTATCTGTGAGGATTTATATAATAATTCGTTTTGTTGTTTAATCTCTACTGGAGTCTTTGGATCATTATTTTGTTGAATAATCTGTTTTCTTAGATTATCCCTTTCTAATGATTGTTGCTCCTTTTTCTTTTTCTTAAGAAAAGCATTATATCAATTATTCATCTCTTGCCTTTTAGTATATTCATCTAATCACATTGTGCTTACTTTATTTACTATAGCAAATTCTTCATTGATATTTAATCAAGGAAATATTTGTGATTCGTTTGTTGAGGATCTGTTTGCCATAGGATTTATTGCTCATACTCATCCTGCTTGGAATCCTACTGTTGGATTAAATTGCTCCATTGATTTTTATATATTATTTAAAATTATTTATATGTACTAGCATAAGCATCTCGATTGCTTATTGAATTACTTCAAGCTCATGTTGGTGATGTGTTTATGAATCAATAATTTATCGTAGTTCATGTATTATTATTATTAGTATTATTAGTGTCAGCATTTGTTAATCTTGGGTCTACTCATCATACAGATGACTTTAAAGTCTCCCTTATAATATCTAACTGAACCTTAAATTCTTCTGCTGACATATCTAAGCTAATAGCGTTTGCTGCATTTCCAATTGCTTCTCTTTCTGGATCACTAAGCGCTCAAAATGTAGCTCAACTAGCTTTTAAAGCGACTAATTTGTCCATTGTTAAATTGGCTTTTATATAGTTATATTGTCTGTTGAAATCTGCCAACGCTGGATTTACTATTCTAGTAGCTCAGTAGTCTGACAAAATTGCATTACCTCTTCATGGATAATTTGTATCTAATTTATCAATAGCGTCTAATGCCACTCAAACACTTTTTCATAATGTTGATTTTTTCCACTCTTGAGCTTGTTTTATTAAGTCTTTTCAACTTATTCATAATTCTTTTGAAAACCTAGTTGTCGCCATTCAATTCTGATCAGCAAGAATCGCTGAATATGTATTTGCATAAGCAGGATCAAAAGTTGTAGATGATTTACCAGCTTGTGAACTTCTTTTTCACTCTATATATGATTTTACTTTATTTCAAGACAATACATTTCAGTCTTTGTCAACTAATCTTGTATCCAAGTGGCTTCAATATCAATTATTTAATGCTTCTTGATTTATCACCTTTCAATCTTTTCTTAGCCAATTTCAATTGCTATCTTTTACACTTCATGTATTTCATCATATCGCTATTACATCAAATTGACTTACATTCTTACCAATTAATCATTCAAATTTTTCATATGTTGACGGATCAAGATGATTAAATTCTAATATATATCAATCGTCTGTGTACATTTGCATTGATACGTTTCCATCTCTGTCTGTATTTAATGATTTTATTATTCAATTTGTAGGAGCTTGTATATAATCTCATACATTTAGATCTACATCCCAATCTTCTGCTCATATATTAGTTGTTTTTCAAGACCATACTCAAAATGAACCATCTGTAATTGTTGGTAACTCCCAACTATTAGTATTAGAGTTAAACTGCATATCTACTCAGTTTATATTCTGTATTTCATTTGCTCCAAATTGTTTATTTGCCCATGCTTTATACTCAGGTTTATTCATTATTGGGGTTCTTATATTGTCTGTTATAGCTTTTCATAATTCTGTTCATCAATTAACCATCTTTGTTATATCTGAGATCATTTGTTCTCTACTTCTTAGCATTGGTATTCAAGCAAATTCCTTTAATACTCAATCTACTGCATTACTTATTGCTTTCTGTCTTGTGGCTGGATCGCTTGAATTAATATTTCAGTTTATATAATCTTGTTGTCTAATAAAACTATTCCATGCTTGATCTTCCTTTTGTTGTGGTGTTTGGTAACTAGCTAAATCCATTACAAATCAAGCCTGAGTTATTTTATCCATCATATCTTGACGATCCATATTATATTGTTGTTGTGATATTCCCAAACTATCTGTCACGTTTGCTAGTGCATCGTTAAGATTATCTGAACTTAATCAGTAGGCTATTTGTGCATCGTCTAGCTCTTGTTGTAAATATGTATTTTCTTTTGCGGCCATAGCCCTTATAAATCATTCTGTGGCTCATGTTCACTCATACCTTTTCCTTACTTCATCTAGTTTATTCCTCATTAATGATTGAATCTCTAATACTTTCGCCTTATTCTCGTTATTCATAGTTTGTAATCAGTTAACGTCGTATTCTTGCATTAACTTATTCCTTTCTTCTTCTATATTAAACTTATTACTGTTCTGACTATTATTTATAAAGTCTTGTAGTATCTTTGTAATATCAAAATCTTGATCTCCTGTCTGATTTACTAAATTTGTTGGTACTGCTGGCGTCAATGTAGCATTAACGTCGTTAGTTATTGCTTCATCCTTTCTAGCTTGTAACCAGTTATTATATAATTGTGGATTATATTCCATTACTTCTTTTAATGTATATTTCCCTTTGCTAGCCTTTAGTTGATCTGTAGATGTCATTGCTTGTAGTTCTTGCATTCTTGCCACTTTGTTTTGATCAACTCCCATTATATCGTTATATTGTTGCTCTGATATATTACCAGCTTGTAGGTTTTCATAAGCATTTGAGCTGTTTATTCTATTCATATCTACCTTATTCTCAGTTGGTGATTCGGGTATATTGTTAAATGTAGCATTGGTTCCTGTTCAAGTTCATCATACAGATGTTGTTGATCATCATATATTATTTGAGGGTTGAATTGGTTCTCATGATAATGTTGTTTTATTTCATAAAGCGTCAGTCAATACCGCCTCTTGTCATGCTTCTTTTCTATAAGACTCGCCTATACTTCAAACTGGCGGTGTTCCTGTAGGATATCATGTTGCATAATCTCTTTGTCATACATCAACTGTTTGTCATTCAGTACTAACTGTTTGATACTGTCAAGTTGGTTGGCTTTTAGGAACGTTAGACTTGATAACTGTTCATTTAGGAGCTTGTATTTTCACTTGTCAATTTGTAATTGGTTTATTTTGTGATGTTGAAACTGCCTGCACAGGTGTCCCTATTTGTGGTGCTGGTGATATCTGTGGTGCTGGTGTTATTTGTGGAGCACTCGTAATCTGTGGAGCACTCTTAATTTGTGGTGCATAATTTATCTGTGGTGCTGGTTTAGCATTAGAAAATGATGTTCATCAACTTGTAGTATATGATGATGTCTTTTTTGCTGGTGCAACTTTTGTTGTTGCTTTTCTTGTTGTTGCCATTATGGAGTTGTTGAATATAATAAATAGTATGTTTTTCAATTAACTTCTAGTGTCACTGTTCCGGCTGGTGTTGTTCAATTACCCAGCACTCACCCCCTTAGTCTTGTGGGAGCACTTGTAATTCCTGCACTTTGATTGGCTGATGTCCCTGTGTTATCTGCTCAAATATTAATTTGTATTGGTTGGCTATCAATACTTGGGATACTTATATCTTTTATTTCATTTTTAGACATGTTTTATTTCTTAGATAAATAAATTATCATTCTGATTCTTGATTTAGCCTTAAAACACATTCATATATAATTGGTGTTGAGGTTCAAGGTCATTCTAATTCCAACTTAATCTCTAATTGAAAAAATTCTTGTTGTAATTGAAAGTTATTCTCTGACACTGCTCAATTTGTACTATCTATTGTATAACTTAACGTAAAACTTCAACTTAAATTCTTTTTTGTATATACTTTTATTGTTTGTCATGCTATCAATGGTTCATGGGAAATATATATTTCGCAATCATCCTTTCTTCTAAACATATTTGATCAATAAAAGACTCTACTTGTTAAATATCATGTTAATGAATAGACCGTTGTGCTTAATTTATCTATTCAATAGCTTGTTCAGTTCTTCCATCATACATACAAATCTCCGTTACTATTCCATATACATCATATTTCATCTGTATTATTACCGTTTGATGTCTTATATTCTAAGTTTAAACATTCAGGATAGTCTTTATTGAAGTTTCACCATGAATATACCCCTCATAATGCTCAAAATAATAAATAATTTTTGTAATTTATCATTGATTTTATACCACTAGAAAAATTAGTTATTCTCTTGAGTAACTGTCTTTGATATGGATAAAAGTATAATATAGTTTCGTTTGTTCACATTATTGTATAATCTATATTATCCCTCATAGTTACATTCCTGAATTTACCTGGCAACTCTTGTCTTTGGTCTGGTGCTGGTTGTACTCAATCCCAAAAGTAAGCTATTCATGTATCTGAACTAGTTCATTGAATACAATATATCCTTACATAAGCATTATTATAAGTAATATCATATATTTTATCCATCTCAGCTAATTCCAATGTATCTCATACATAAGCACCAGCTGGATCTATTGTAGCCACGAACTGTCAATCACCTATATATAATGTTCAGTTACTTGTAATCATTGGATGAGCTATATCATTTACTATTGTAGTTCATAATGATGTTATTAATCGTGATTTTGTTGTGTCTGTATATGGAGCTACTCAATTAATATAATTTATATCTGTTTTTGTTACTGGATATGATGTCGTTTTATATGAAGCGTCGTAACTTGATCATTCTTTGTCAGCTAATATGTAGTAATATTTACCAGCCGTAATACTTGTGCTAAATGTTGCAACTCAAGTTGTTACATTAACTGTTTGTAATCGGATAGCTCATTGTCACAACTTGATATTATTCCATGATTTATCAACGTCTCCTGCTGGTCTATATTCATTTGTAGAAGTAAATAAGTCTAATGTCCTATATATACGTTTTGTTGTTGATAATGTTACTATTTGTCCTAAATAATCACATGATATATTTGTCACTCATTCTGCTATTGTTACATCACTCCATGTTGCTCAATTATCTAGTGAATAATGTAATTCTTGTGGTGCTTGTCTCTCAGTTACAAATAGAAATAATCAATCGTCTGTCATTGTACATTTATTATATCATGGAACTAAACTTGTTGTTAGTTTTGTTGACCAATTAGATCATCAATCAACTGTATAATAAACATTATAAGGCGTACTACTGACAGAATCAAATCATCATGTTAATAATATTCTATTTCAGTCGTTGCTTATTTCTCAATCCCAAAATATTTCATAAACATCCTTTTGTGTCTTTATGTCAGTCCATGAACTTCAATTTGTACTAGTAAATACTTTTGTTTTATTTCATACAAAATATTTAGCTCCGCTTGGTGTTATTTTAACAAATGTCCAATCCTTATCAGCATCTCAATCTGGACGTGTTTCTGTCCAGTTAGCTCCACTATCTGTACTATACCACAATCTTTTAGCGTCTTCTGCTACTATCATCTTTGTTCAGTCATCGCTTATAGCTCACGTCAACCAATTCCCATTATTATCTCCTAATGGTTGTCTCTCTGTCCAGTTAGCTCATCAATCAGCACTTGTATATAATCTTCATCAATAAGCTCAAGCTAACATTATTTGTCAGTTTATACTTACATCTGTTATCCTCCAATCTCTATTATTATCTCAAGAAGGTCTTGCTTCTGTCCAAACAGGACTTCATGTCAACACATCTACTTGTGAACTTGTATATAATCTTAAACTATTTCATGCTATCGCAGGAACCACTGGAGCTTCTATTAAGTAAGCTTTTGTTGGTGCTGTTGTTCAACTACTAATTCAAACTGCTCACAAATTATAATTCTTTTTAACGTATATCTTTTCACCTGTTTTATATTTAACACTTGTATCTAATGTGTAACTAGTCTGTAATCAGTTACTATAAGTTATTCAGTTCAATGTCTTCCAGTTTAGATCCGTAGGTGTTAATGTTCCTCAACTAATAGCCGTTGACACACTACTTATATCTGTTCTATGTAATTTGTCTAATGTTGCCCAGTATATATACTGATTATATTCTATACATCCTAATATTGAATATCAAGTACTATGAGTATATACTTTTTGTCGTGCTCATCAAAGCGATTTAACATAAATATTTCAAGCATTACCAAATGCCATTATATCTCATGTACTTGATATAGTCAACGAACAATTAATCTTATCTACTACCACACTTCAACTATCTTTTACCATAGCATATTGTAGTTGCACTTGTTTTGGAAACTTCCTAATCTCTAAATTTGAAATATCTTGAAAACTATTAGCTATTCATACGAACTTATCATCAGCTATTCATCATGTTGCTCAATTGTTTAGTATTGGTGCGATAGTTTGTGCCATATAGTTTATAATTTATAAATATATCAACTTGGATTATACCCTTCTATTGGTTGACTTACTCTATTTCCTAACTCTGACAACATCTTTTGTAATTGGTTGTTATATTCTATTTCTGCATTAGCCTTGTCTTGTGCTAGTCTCTTCATTCAAAATATATCCGCTATTACTCACATTGCTATTATATAATGATATTGTCTTAATTCTGTATGTCTTGGAAATATCTCTGTTTCAATACTTGTAACTGTTAGATCTATTAGATTTATTATTGATTGCATTCTTAATCCATTACTTACTGAGTTCAATGGTGTTGGATATATAAATACACTTGAATCTTTAACTTGATAATATCAATCCTCTTTAGCTTGCAATGATGATATTTCATCAGTTGTAAGATCATCATAAGCTCTAGGCTTCAATAATGTATAATATGCGTCAGTTGTTGCCCATTTAATCTCTAATCTTATAACGTCAGTTATTCATGGTTGAGTTGCGCTAGATGTTTCAAATGAATACTCGTTTTGATTTGCTACTAGATTTGTTGTATATACATCATAGAAATAATCTACCGCTACAAATTTCTTTATAGAGTTTTCGATTTCATGATACCTCCTATTTACATATTTTAGTAACTTAGCATCTGTATAATCTGCTGATGATACGTTTGCTTGTTCGCGAGCATATTCTGTGATGTCTGTGTAGATCATTTGTATAATTTATAGTAATTAAATCATAACGTGTGTTCGGTTTTTTCAAGCTCTTATTCTATCAATCATGTCTCTACTTACTCAATATATATTTCATAGAGTCTGTGAATTCAAATTATAGGATAGTTTTATTTGCCTTACTTTTTCTTCATTAAGTTTAGCCATTGGATGACTAGATCATTTTAAGAAGTTATCTCTTCATTTTCTCCTCATATCCTTCATGTTATCAGCTTGTGTTCATAATGACAAGTTATTTAGATTGTTATTAGATGGATTGTCGTCTAAATGTAATACTAATGTTCGCCTATCTTCCATATTTAATCATAGGAATGCACATCACATCAAACGATTTACCATATAATTCTTTTTTTCGTAATTATGACATAATGATACTCTTGGATATAATGCTCTTAATGTTGTTTTCATAGATAACCGTATTTTTTTATATCTATGAAGTCTTTGTATTTCTCAGCACTTATTTATTCTATAATTTCAATTCCCAAATGGGATTATTTTTCGTTCTTCCATCTTTTTATAGTTAGAGTATAAAAGAATAGGGTAGCAGGAGGTCTCTAACACCTCCCACTAATTAAACCGCTAAGTCCCTTTATAACATATTATATATATTTTTTAAGAATAGAGAAGTGTTGCTATACCTTTTGCCTCTTCTGTAAAGACCTTCCCGCCGTAGACTAATTCACTAATGAAATGTACTCTAAATCATTCTACTGCTTGTCTGATATCTGTTTTACCCATTTGTTCTACAAAGTGAACACATCCTCTTCATAATGCCAACATTTTAGTTGAAGGTATTAAGTTAGATTCAAAGATTTGGAATCATGACATTCTTCAAACAAATCCATTCATTCTAATGTCTAATCATTCTCTGAATCAATCAAACAAAGCTGATTGTCTTACTAATGATGCAACTGAAGGAGTTACAAACAAAGCTGTATCTCAAAACCAGTTTTTATCAGATAAAGCAACTCTCATTTCTTCAATGTATTGATGGATGTTTGATTTAGTCAATCATACCGCTCAACCTGAATATAATGTAGTTCAAGCTCATGCTACTGCTGTGTAGATAACAAATTGTTCATAAACTTTAGCCATTGCAAAAGCTATTCTGTCAGCCAATTTAGACATCAAATCAATGTTAGCTTGGATTCTAGATAAGTCTGCAATAGGAATGTTTAATTGAGCCAATTTGTCAGCTTGCAATGTTTCACTTGAAACTGTGAAGCTTGATTCTGTGATGTCTGCTCATGCAGTAGTTCAAGATGAATATGTAACATTAGGAAATGTTTCTACTCTAACTGTATCACCTTGTTGTTGAATAGCTCATTCGTATGTTCTATTAGCCCAAGGAGTTACTACTAATTTTTCATCTAAAAGTCTAATTGTTTCTTTTTGTAATAGGTCTACTAATACAATGGTATTTCAACCATATTTTGTAACTGAAGTCATTTTAATAAAATTATAATTTAAAAGTTAAGATGTTCTTATTGCAACCTTACCTTGTTTAGCTAGTCATAGCGTCTCGTTATATCTAGCTTGGTCCATCTTACTAAGGTCTTCGTAAGTAAATGTTTTCTTTGTGTAGACTGGTTTGTTACCAACTACTTTTAGATCTGATCTCCTTTCTACTTGCTCCCTTGGATTCTTATGTGAATATATCGCATATACTTCCTCTAAATCAAGTTCTGGATGTTTAGTTCTGATTTCATTATATATTGCCTCGTCAATCTCTCAATATTTAGCTTGAACCTTAGCAACATCTCTCTCCATCTTCGCTATTTCTGCCTCCTTCTTTGCTTGGTTTTTCTCAGCTAGAATCTTTTCAAATTTATCTAATTTCTTAGGTTGAGGTTTAACCTTTTCCTCTACTACCTCTTCAGTCTGTTCAACTTCTTCAGTAGTATCTTCTGAGTTTGTGTCCTCAGTAACTTCTTCTGTAGTTTCTGCCTCTACATTGGCTGTTTCATCTGTCATTTTATTTAATAATGATTTAAAAGTAATTCTGCCTACTTTTAGGGCTAGTATTTTAAGCTTGTGGCTTTCAAATTGTTATTGGATTATGTGATCTTATGAGCATATCTGGTAATTCTTTAATCTGTTTGTATACATTCCTTTCAACTCTTAATAAATCAAATTTATCAAATTTCCTTTCATTCATCTCACCATCTACAGTTTCAGGCAACAAATCTCAGGTTATAAAGTCAGTATATTCTTTTATTTTCTTATCAATCTCTTCTACCATCAATTTCCATCATTGGCTTGACTTAAATAACTCTATGTTCTTCGCTATATCTAGAGCTTCCATCCTTATTTATGTGATTTATTAAATTTTGGTCATTTTGTTCTTTTAACTGTTGTTTTATAGCTAGTTCATCAAGATGTTGTAAACTTTGATGTTTTTTTCGCTGTTTTCATTACTGCTGGTTTTGATCTTTTCATCATTTTATAATTATTAATATATAAATCTTTATTGTGCTACATTCTGTAAACTCGCCGCTTTTCATTGAGTGCTATTCTGTTGTTGCATCATTTGGTTTACTAGTTGTCATTGCATTTGCATATTTCCTCCTTGTTGTTGTGGATTAATTTGTGATTGACCACTTGCTGTCAACGCTTTTTTTCTTGCTTCTATTGCTCTAAACTTCTGTTCATTATCTATAGCCCTATCATATTTAACTAAATAAGTTCGATGATCTTCATTCATATCTGTTATAGGTATAATATCTTCTCAATTATTAATTAAATCTACATCCATATCCGCTTGCAACTCTTCTTTTGTCTTTGGTAACATTGCCATAATTATATCTTCAGGAACTCATGTTAATTTTAGGATCCTTCTTCTTGTAAATGTCTTACTAAAGTTTGATGATAATGGGTTGTTTATTAAATCATTCAACATTGCCATTAATCATACCTTTTCTTTTTCTTCTCTGTCGTTTACTTGGCTTTGTGTTAATATTTCCACGTCTATATCTGAATCAGTAATGAATTGATTTCTTTTTAAGCTAAAGTAATTACTTCATATGGCACTTCATAGCCTAAACGCTTTCTCACCACCTTTAAAATTCAATTGATAAAATGAATACCATATCTTTGCAAACTCTTTTTCTGCCCATCCATCTATTTTACTTCATAACATCATTCTAAGATTAGCATTCTTTTGAATAGTTTGGTTTTCTGTAGCTGTTATATTACTTCATCATTGGATTCATAATGTTCTTTGATCCATTCACAAATCTAGACTAGCTTGTTGTTGTAATATTTGTGGCATATTATATGCGTCAGGTTTAACACTATTTCTTGGCACTTCCATTATTGGGTTAGGGTTCTGTCTTAGATTAGCCTTAATATATTTAGGTCCTTGTGTTGGTATTTGTAATGCACTTATATCTTTGATAGCATCTTCATCATAAAAGAACATATCTCACCACGCTTCATGTTCTGCTTTTATCCTGTTTAGGTTTGTAAACAATTGAATCATCATTTGTTTATCTTCCATTATGTCAGGAATACAAACTCCATACGGATCTCCTTGTAATGGTGACCAGTGTCTTATTATTACTGGAAATTTAACTAATGATGGATTCCTTTTTTGTGCTTTGTTTGCTGGTTGGATTTCTTCAAACTTAATTATTATTGATTTTGAATAATCTGTACAAATAAAATATTTCTTATTATTTATTATAGTATAGTGATAATATATAGTTGTTTTTCTTATCTTTTCGTAATCTTCCACGCTTAGTTGTCTCACGTCTCATACTGATTCCCTAGCCGTTTTAGTCAAATCTTCTAATGTTTTTCAGATTAATAAGTCTTTGTTCTTAAATCCGTTCTCCTCTGTCAACATATCAAGATCAATTTCTAATTCAAATCAATGAAATCTCTCATCTCCTCATAAATATGAATATGGATCAGGGATCCGAGTCATTGGATTCATTACTCTTGACACTGGGCATTGAATATCATCGTCCCAATCTTCAAATATCTCTATTCAACATCAATAAAACAATCTGTCCCATTGTACTGTATATTTCTTTTTCTCCAAATCCATCTCTTCATAATCAAATCACCGTACATTATTTATATTATTTGCTAGATCTTCATCTCATAATGTCCTTCAGTAGAATTTAACTGTTGGGGTATCACTATAATATAATGACATTAATGTTTGCATTACTGAAAATAGTAGTCTAATATAAACTTTGTTTTCAGTATCACTTATATTTGCATAGAGTTTATGTCTTTTTTCAAATAACTCTCTTTTATCTCTTGAAAATTCTATTCACGAATCGTATTCCTCTCTAATCTGTTGTAATATCTCTGCGATTGGTTTGGGAAACTTAACATTGCTTTCATCGTCAAACCATTTACCGTCTATTTGATATCATTGTTGTATCATTTATTTTTTATCTATTATAAAAAAGTCTACTTATAGCCTAAGTAGATTATTTTATTTTATTATCAATATATATTTATTGCTTATTATGGTATTATTATAAATTTATTATACAATATGGGTTATACATATTTAGAAAAATCTATACTTATCACCGTATCTCTTTGGTTCTTTTTAATTAGATCCCTATAATTAACAGCTAAATAACGTAGTGAATCAGCATAATGTGACGTCCAATCATGTCTTGGATTATCTTTAAACATTCATTTCTTGTCATCTCGCTCCTGTGTATATTGGCTTATTGCGTCCAATAATCATTTAGTGGTCTCTTTTTCAAACCACAATTTCTCAAATATATATTTGACAGCTTCTATTCCATCCTTTACTAATACATTTGGCGTTATTCTACATTTACTTGATCAAAAAAACTTTTCTGCTAATTCTAATCTAGTTATTCATGTTCATAATTCTTTTACTGATATATCGTGTGGGAAATAATGATATTCATAAGAATAATTCTTATCTTGTAGGTATTTAAAATAGTGTTCTAATCATTGTCAGTTATTCTGATATGAGTCTATTATTCTAACTTGGTTTCTGTGTACTTGTACAAATATTATACTTGTATAATCAGAAATTCATAAATCCCAGTAAGTATTAACTGGCAAAGCTTTGTCATATATTCATTCTGTCACTCTTCAATCTTCTCTACATTTAGAGATATATTCTCAATAATAGGCTCATTTTATAGAGGCCGTAAAACTACAATTCATTTCTTGTTCAAATTCATCCGTAGACATATCTTTTTTCATAGCTAGTATTTCTTCATCTTTGATTATTCATGTGTCTTTATATGTTAATAATGAACGGTGCCAGCCGTCATTTGTGGCTCATTCATATAAATCAAAGAAACTATTTTGTCACTTAGGTGTTCAAATCCAAATACATCGTCAATTTGTTATTGCTAATCTAGGTCTTATAATCTCAGTAAATATGTTACCTGGCTGTTGACTATACTCATCCATTACAACACCACAATAGTCAAGACCCCTTAAGCTGTCTGGATTATCTGCCCCTAATAAATATATTAATGATCAGTTTGGTAATGTTATTTTTAATTCACTTTCATTAAAATTTGTTCATGGTATTACTACCGACATCTCTTTTATTATCTTCCATGCATTTCTTTTACTTTGTGTGTATGTCGGTGATATAAAGTGATATGTTCATTTTTTTATACAAGCTTGTTTTAATAACTCTGCTAGTCAAGATGTTGTCTTACCACTTCATCTATGCCAAACCAATACCTTAAATCTTGCTTCTACATTATGAAGGTTCTCTATTTGGTATTGTCTTGGTGAATATGGTACTATTATTGTCATTTATTTAATCTTTGTAAAATTTCATTATGATATTCTCTATTTGATACTCATACATAAGGTTCAAATAAGCTTCATATGTCTATAAATGTATGCTTTAATCCATATTCTGGATACATATCATCTACAATTACATTTGCAGTCTGCCCAGCACATACCAATACCACTGTATAGTCTTTATCTGTTAGATATTCCCTAATCTTATTTTCTATTTTGTCTTTATCTAACCAACAAGCATGCGCATCTATTTGAATAAAGTAATCATACTTAAAATACTTATCCATATTCCTTAAATGATCTGGTCAGATCAACAATACTTTATTATCTTTTAAAACATTAAACATTCTTTCTAATTCTCAATTAATACTTGCTAAATGTAATATATCTGAATGGTACCATCCACTTACATCAACTAATTGATCTATTTTATCTTTGAACATTCTATAACCCATATTCTGTAGTCAATGTAAATAAGTTAATGGTTTCTCCAATATTTTCCTTAATGCTACTCACATTTCAGGATAATATAAAGATTTATTAGCACTGTAATGGTTTATATTACATCCAAATAATGATAATCGTTCACCATCTCACCATCTAATCATAGAAAATGGTACTTTGCTTATAAGCTTTTCCAGGAATTTATTATAGTCCATATTTTGGGTTAAATGAATAAATAATATCTCACTCTGGCTCTTCTATTACATCATATACCGGTTTGACCTCCCATCATTCTTCATTTGCTAACTTCAAATACTTTTCTCTATCTTCATTCTTGCTTAAGTCTTTAACTGTTGCTGACTTAATATGATGGCAAATAGCATCTTTTACTACTTTGGCAGAGTAATTATTATATTTAAGCTTCATCCATAACCAATTATCATTCCCAAATATCTTGAACCTTTCATCTATTGGGAATAAGAACTCTTTTCCTATCTTATTAATCATATAACAGAATCAAGTGATATGATGATACATATATAATACATTAATATAGTCCTCATCTTGCGTATATCTTGGCATAGTCATTATTAATTCTTTGTCGTTTTTATCAAATCAGTCTATTAACTTTTTATAGAATCATTTCGGGGTTATTATATCGTTATTAATTACACATATATAATCACCTTTTGATTCTTTTACTCATAAATTCCATACTTTCGTTACTCATATATTTTCAGATAGTGGAATATATTTTATATCTTTTCACATTAATTCTTTTATATATTTATCTGAATCATCTAAACATCAATCATTAATTACTATTAATTCATAATCAATGTTGCAAGTATTCCTTACATTCTTTATTGTGTCTATTATTAGTTTAGGATTCTTATAGTGTGGGCATACTATACTAAGCATGAGGATACTCAAAAGTTAAAATATTATTATTCCATAAATCTCAATCTATTACACTAACATCTATTTTATGTTTCCATAATAAGTAATTAAAACTTAATTGATCATGTTGGGTCCATGCTAGACATTCCCCCCACCACTCATTAAACATATTTTCTAGCTTACTGGATTTCCTATATACCATTACTCAAGCTGTAAATAACTTATTATCATTATATCATAAGTTCCTGTATGAATTGACTTGTTGTTCAAATAACTCTCACTTATAATATAACTCTAAGTCTACACATGCTTTTGCTTCTTCATCAATATTATTACGCTCAGGATGTTTAAATAATAATATATCGCCTTTTAATTGGTCTACTAACTCTTTTACTGAGTTTTCATGTTTAAACCTTGTCGTTCCATCAATATAAATATAAATATCTGAATTAATGTGCATAAATGGATGAAACTTCATATATTTTCATTGCATTCTTGAATTTAAGTGTTGATATGTTCAGCTACGCTCTACATTCCGCTGATTGTTAGTTCACTCTTCTTTGTCAGGAAATTCATCATAAAAACATACAAAAGCAATATCTATTGACTGCTTAGGCTGTAGTTTAAGTGTATCATACTTTCAATATATTGTGTTGTATACTGTTATTTTCATGCTTAGAGATTATGTAAATGAGGATGGAGGAAATTAATATATTTGTTTTCCCATTGGAAGTCTGATAATCGTTGTCTTTTGATTCAATTTCTTCTGACTAGATAATCAAAGCTTAATTGGTCTTGATAAGACCAGGCTAGACATTCAGTTCGCCAATCATGTAGAAATTCAATTACCTTTTTGTTTTCTAAACTATAAATTAATAATCATGTTGCACTTAATCCTCGTTCTTTTGGGTGTCATCTGTCTAAATAATACTGACATTGCTCAATCATTGGCTGTCAAATGTATTTTGGGATAGTATTTCAGTTGTTATAGCAATATTCTGCCTCTTTATATATACAATTCCTTTCTGGATGTTTAAAGCAAAGTATATCTTTATTTAATTGTTTAGTAAAATATGATACTGATTCTTGATCTATTAACTCACCACTTCCATCCATATACATTATTGTTCAGTTTCATTCAAATAATTCATCAGGATTTGTACGAAAATACTTAGCTTTCATCCTGGGTGACAAGTGTTTAAATATATCCATTGTTACTATTTCCCGTTTAGCTCATACCTCAATCTTTACTGGTCAATCTGTAAAACAGATAAATCTTGTTGGTATATCTTGTTTTGGTTGCTTCTTTAATACATCATGGTTTCAACATATAGCCGTATAAACTATCACCTCTCATTTATTAGATTTGATCTTAGTAAATTTATTTGGTTTTGCTAATACTGGTTTTGGACATCTCTCTAATATTGTTAATCAGTTATTATTTGTGTATACTTTCTTCTTAGTCCATTCATCATTAGCTTCTAAGAATTCATCTATTGCTTTGTTTAACCCTAAATATCATCATTCCCTTTTAATATAATCATTTTCTCACACTTCTCAGAATGTTGTTGTATCATGCATTACTATATACTTTTTAACTCTAGGCGAGTGTTTAGTTAATTCTTGGATTAGTTGATCATAACAATGCCAAGTATCAATAAACAAAAAGTCTGTGTATTCTATATCTAGATTTAATACATTCTCACATCTAAAATTCCACTTTTTTCATTCATCTTTTGCCATTGTGCTTATCTTTTCTATGTTAGGATTTCAGTTTATATCAAAACTTACTAATCTTCATCATTTCTTAAGTCAATGCAATAATGCTATTGTACTGAGTCATTCCCTAACTCACATTTCAGTAATATGATCTAATCATTTTACCAAATTACAAAGAGTTTCAAGATGCTCATTAATATCTGATGACTCACTTTTATATTTTTCATAAAGCTCTTTTATTAACATTCTTTTTATTAATAACTAAATCCATCAATTCTCTTTTTTGATTATCTCCCATTGGATTTTATCTTCTGCTATTATCTCTAAACATTTCTTTTTATGTTCTTCTGAAAATAAGGTCTTACTTTCAAAATGATAAATAAATCATCACCATCCTATATTCCTATTAGCTTTTTCATAAATCCAATTATCTCAAAACCACAACTGTAATCTTGGATCAATTGGGAATAATCTTTCCCTATCTTTTTTCTTAAACATATAACAAAATCATACTATATTTTTTCAATTTGTAGAATATATCCTTTCTTCATCTGCTCTTCTGAAATATGGTCAACTTACTATACTAGTTTCTAATGCCAACATCATCTTAGTTATTGTATCATTATACAAGATAATGTCGTCATTGATTACCATTATATATTCTCATTTAGCTTTCATTACTCACTCATTCCACGCTTCATTCACTAACTTATCATGTATAACTGTTATCTCATATGATTGTAAATTCAATGTCTCCAAATTCTTCAGTATATCATCAAGATATGTCCCCTGCTTCAGAGTCGGGATAATTATTGATAGTTTCATTTTCTTTATTTTTGTTAATTATAAAACTATTAGAAATTAAACAATCTTCATTCTTTATAAACCTTTTCTCAGATTTACCCATGAAATGATAGGCATGTGCTCTTAAATCAGCATAAAACTTGTATCATAGCTTCTGCGCTTGTTCTCAGAATCGTAGATCTTCTCAAACCATTCTTTGTACTTTATATATATGATTATCTTGTGATTTATATGTTTCCCTCCATCACCTCAATTCATCTTGTTCATCATATTCCTCTGGACGTCATTCTTTTTCATTATACACATATCGGTCAACTCTGAATTGATATGGGTGTCATTGCGTTTTAATTCGCATTGATTCCACTAGTTTTTGCGATAATAAACAACATCATGTTCAAATATTATCTACTTCTATTAATGGTCATCATAATCATTCAAAACTATCTATTGGCTTTCATCATTTAACTAAACAATATCTTAATGGTCATTTCCTTAATGGTACAACAGCACTAATAGCGTCTACTTTATGCTCAAGTAAATATTTTAATACATCAACCGCAGGAGGATTATCGTCATCAACAAACCATAAATAATCAGCATTGCTTCTTAGAAAATTATGGACTATTTGGTTTCTTGACAATTGAACTGGTAGTCAATCAATTATATGTGTACGATCTAATAGTAGTTCAACATTATCAGGTAATTCTTGATGAAATATATTAATCAAAGTTTCTGCATATGGTTTTCAATCATAGCTTGGTATTCATACATAAACTTTAATCTTTTTTTCCATAATATTATATATTAATTAAATTATTTGTCAAACAACCAATCTATTCTTTCCGCCGTAAAGTATAAAATAGTAAATTTTTATAATACCAATTAACAATTGTTATTTAAAACAAAAAAAACCATTATTTGTCATTTGTGATGTTTTTTTCATTTTTCAATTCCTTTTTCATCTTTTTCCATTCTTTACCAAACTCTTCAAAGAATACATCATTATACTGCTTATACATCTTAGTATAATCGTTGTTAATCTTTGTTATTAATCTCTTTACACTAAAAAATCACACGAACTTTCGTGTTTCTCCATTTATATCTTCGTCTGTCTTTGTTGAACTATTTACTCATTTGAAATTCTTGTACTCTTCTAGTTTAGGTACTAATATATTAGGTAGTTTAACCTCTAAATACATTTCTTCCATCTTTAGAATTTGTTAATCTTTGCTAAAATCCAATCATAATTATTCCAATAGATTGGTGGTACTTGTTTTTGTACTGGATTCTTTGCCTTATATTCATCTCTTAATTCATTTATAGGCTTCTTTATTTCTTGTGGTACTGTTTCTATTAGGTAGTGTTGTCTTATGCTCTTTAAATCTTCTACTACATCACAAGTATACACTGTTGCTAGATTACTATACTTTTCTATTAGATCAGAAATTAATTTAATCATATATTTTTGTTAAGTATTTAAAGCTTATTTACATACTTCGCTTTATTTCTATAGGGTTTCAAGACTTTCAAGCTAACTCTACTTTGCTTATAGCTTTTCATTCTCTCCTATCAATAATATCTTGGCTAGCTCTTAACTGAACCTCTTCCTTTTCTGCTGATTGTGATAAATGATATATTTTCTGCTTAGCTTTTTCTAACCGATCGTCAATTTCGGCTTTAATCAAAGGCTTTCACAGGTTTTCTGTTCCTATAGCACTTGCTGTTGTTCTATTCTTACAATTATATACTCTTTCTGCACTTTCTGTTGCGTTACCTGTCTTTATATATTCCTCTACAAATCTTCTTTGTTTTAATCTTAACTTTGGCTTAGATTTGTTTTTTGCCTTTGGTTTAGATTTAGTATTAGATTTTATTATTGGCATAGTTATATATAATATATATAAATTTAGTTGTTTAATATACTTTTTTTATTATTTTGCAATAGGTTTTTTAATTCATCTTCTTTTTGCTGTAGTTTTTCTTTATTATTAGATTTCTTGTATCTGCTTATATCTAATAATAATCTATCATGTAGATTTCTACAATGTACACACATTGTGGGGTTTCATTGCTTCTTTGCTATTTCTTTATTACAGATTTTACATTTCATTTTTTGTTTTTATAATATATAAATTAATGGTTTATATTTATCATTATATTGTTCATAAGCCTTTCGTGACTTTTTTGATTCTTTATATAGTTTACGTTCTTCCTTGTATGATTCTTTAATTCATTTTCTTATTCTTTTTATATACTTATCTATGTTTTTTGTATTAAATGATTTTATGTTGTTTCACATTTTATTTATTTTAGTTAGTAAGTAAATCTTTATTTTCATATATATTTCAAATAATTTTAGATTTATCTATAGATGTCGCTAATGATGATGAATGATGTTCATTTCATATTACCGTTCAAGCAAATCAAGATCAGTCAAACGATTCAAAACAACATCAACAAGAAGCTAATTCATCTTTCCATTCTATTATACATCTATAAGGTTTCCATGAATCATAACATTCCAATATATCTCATTCGTATATTTCTTTTCAGTCCTTATCTTTTAGTCAAGTATATTGCATTAATATTATATCTTTTAATTGTTTTATTTCGTAAGATTCTATTCAAGAATCTACTTTATAACATAATCAATCAAATCAAATAAATATTTCATTATCTTGTGTATCTAGATATTGCATTTTATATCAATCAAAAACTCTAAATTTTATTTCTCTCATTTTTATTGTTTTCAATATAAAGCCCTCTCTTCTTGAATAGTTCTATTACATCTTTTATCAATAACCAATCGCATGAAGTACAAACTTTATTTTGTAGTTCATCTTCTGTTATTCATAGATGTTTTTTTATAACATACTCTAAATCATCTAAACTAGCTCATTGTTTTTTATCTTTAATTTCCATATATTCCACTATAGCATTTCACAATAAATTTTCTTCTTTTATTTCTTCCCATATAGTAGGTTCATTTTCTATCATTCGACGAATACATTTAAATTTTTCTTCTATTCATATTAAATAATTGTTTCAGTTTTCTATTGCTATCCATCACTGCTTTTGTTTATCTTGTCATATATATTTATATTGTTTCATCTTTTGTTTAATTAATTAAAAGTCATCTGTTTTGAAATAGTTCTATAACATCATGTTTAAATATTAAATCTTGATTATTTCAACTAGGAAAATCAATTTTAACTGATAAATTTTTTATCTCTTCTCTAGTTATTCATATACAATCTTGTATAGCATATTTAAGCTCCTTATATGAGTTAGCTTCATCATTTGCCAAAAACTTATCATGTATCTTTTGAAATATATCTTCTTTTATTTCTTCCCAATCTTGACTATTTTCTATTAATTCTTTTTCTAAATAAATTGTTTTATTTCATTTATTATAATAATAAATTTCTCAATTTATCTCTTCATTTATTATTATATCTAGCTTTTTGTGTTTATATTGTTTCATTTGTTTTATTTTAATTAATTAAATGTTTGTTAGAGGGAGATTATAACCTCCCTCATAAAGATTAATCTAAACCCAATTCATCTAATTTAACATAGATTGTCGTATTACTACCAAACTTTACAAGCTTAACCATAACCTCGGGGTTACATCTTTTTAATTCTGGAATTAATGTATTCCTTACAGGCAAGTAAGCTATCCAATACTCTCCTTTATACAAAATTCTTCTCTTGTTCATAGGCTCGCTTTTTGTCTTGTTTCATAGTTAAGTGTAAATAATGAATGTTGCTTAGATAGGCGATATAATCACCTTCATTGCAGAAACATTCCTCTTCAAAGTATTGCAAGTCAAATTCTGCACATATACATTTGACTTTATTTTCTAACATTCTCTTTTCAAATCCATCTAAACTTTGATACTTCTCTTTTCTATTCATAACGTTACTTTTTTTAGTTTTGAACATTCTATTTTAAATTGTACTTTCCCGTATTTATACAGGTATAGTTTCATGTTAGGGTGTGAGCGTTGCCAGTCTAATAATGTAAAGCTGTTGGTAACGAAAGCATAATATACTTGCCTTTCGTATTCGACTAATTCGTATCCTTCTAAGTTACTCATGATGATTAGGTTTTTAATGAACTTATATTTAAGATTTCTTAAATAACTATTTATTAGATTTTGTAATATTCCAAATCTTCACCACTCAATATCTTATCATATATAAAGTGTTTAATACTATTATTTTCGTAAAGTTTTATATCTCTATAAATTCTTACATATACTTCATAAGTATTATCATCAAAACTTTTTACTATTACTCATACCTTATCTCATTCCACTACAACTATGTTTCAAAAATTAAACATGATTTTATTTGTTAGTATTTAAAACCTGCACATTACAAACATCCTCATATCAACTTATATTAACATCATATCTAAGAGGATATTTAGCTAATATATTATTTATTACTTTGCAGTTTGATTCGAACTCCGTACTCATTTTTCACTCTTGATAATTACTTTCAATTATGAAATGTATTTCGTTTGCCAGCTCGTAGTCATATCCATTCTTATTCATTGACTCCTCTATATTATCTGATTGACTACATCAAGACATAATTAGTATAGACAATAATAAAATTAATTTCATATTTTGTATTTTTATTAATTAAAAAGTTCAAGTATGTTGAGATATAATACTATTACATTTTATATTATAGTAATATAATTTACAACATTCTGCCTTTCAACATATTTCTTTTTTAATACATTTATAATTTGATATAAAATTAGTGTTTCAACATATCATTAATGCTTTCTCTCTTACTATAGTTTCTTGTTGTGTACTACATCAACCCAATAACATTAGTATAGATAATATTAGTATTAGTTTCATTTTGTTTTATTTATTAAGTTAAATTTTTTATCATATTGATAATACATTTTTCATTTATTAATTGTAAAGATGATTTTATTTCTTTTCAACACTTACAACATTTTATATTATCAAGTATTACTATATCTTCATCAATAGTTATATAACAATGATATTGATGCTTACAAAATAACTGTTTAATATATTGTATTAGTTTCATTTTATTTTTATATTTTCTAAAATAAATTTTTCCTTGTCTTTTTGTATAGATGATAACATTAGTCGATAATTGGTGTTTTTTTTTGTTATTACATTATTTATTACTTTCACATATTCGTTTAGTCAATCATATACTTTTTCTCAATACAATTTATTTTTACAAACGAACTGCCATAATCAACTATCTATTGAACATAAATCATTATATGAAACCTCAAATGGACATCATCAATCTTTTGAATATGTAATAAATCAATCTTGATCTATAGTTATTTTTATTATATCTTCACTTCATCGAGGTTGCCATCATAATTCTATTAACTTATTTAATAATTCTTCTAGCATTTTATACTTTCTAAAAATAAAATTAGCTTTTCTTTTTCTTCTTCTGAATAATCTTTTAGTTCTTTGGTTATGTCAAAAGTATAATCAGTATATCATCGCTTTCATTCGCAATATATTATTCCTTCTGAACATATTATTCTGATATTATTCCCAAAGCAATATCTCAATACTGTAGATAGTGTAAATCGATGTCAGATTATATCATATTCATAATCTTCACTTTTATGAACTACTCAATTGTTTTGCATAACTTTTGAAATAATAGTGTATTCATTTGGTATAATAGTTTGTAAATATACTCACTCTATCTTTGTTTGTTCCTCCGTATATCGTGCTATATTACAACCAAAACTCAAGCTCTTATCAATATATTCATCCAAAATTTCAAATAATCTTATATCGTTTTTTGTTAACATGTTTGTTTTACATAAATAAATTAACTGTTTAACTTTAGAAATAATTTATCAATAGAATATTGTAAAGTTGTTTTTCAACAATTTATTATTAAAACATCTCCATCTATATCTATATTTATTATGTCTATAATTCTTTCTGTGTCGCATAATTCTTCTATATGCTCAAATATCCATCTGTATATTTTATATTTGTTTGTTCATTCTAGCATTTTTTATTAATTAATAAATAAATTAACTCTATTGCTCCAACTATGCTTTATAACTCAATCATTTTTTACATATGATTTGCTAATTTCTTCAGGAGTTTTTGCACCTCTATCTATATATCATTCTTTTATTATCTTTGCAAATTCTTCAAAATATTCCTCTAAACTTTCAAACTTATATAACCGACAACCGTTTTCATCAGGATATTTCTTCTTTGGTCATCACTTTTCCCGCTTTATTCAGCTCCAATTATTATATCAACTACACTTTGAACTTGAATAATTTGCTCCTATATGACTTTCACTCATCGTTATTCAAATTAACATTCAATGATTTACTTCATATCTTTTTGATATATCTTTGATCTTATAGAATAACTCTCGATTATTACATAGTGGACTTACTTTTCAGTTTATCTTTCAGTATTTACATATTTTATTCATTAGGTCTCAGTCTTCATCACTGATTGTAAACATCTTTATTGGCTTGTTTTCTCCTACTACAAACCCATACACGCTTGATTATCTAATTGACATAACTCGTTTTTCTTTTCAGTTAGCTTTGTTCTTAATTCGTTGGCTACTGAATGTATTTCTTGCTTCTTAAGTTCGTATCATTCCCATTCTTGCTTGCTTTGATTAATTTGATCTTGTATTGCTGTCATTTCCTCTAGTTTATCTTGGATCTGTGCGTTTAGTTTTCGTTCTGGTATCTTCATACCTAATACTATTGAGATTGTTGCTATTACTAGCATTATTGACACAATAACTTTTCTATTCATTTTTGTTTTTTAATTATAAAAGTGGTTATATTATAATTAGATTTTTTAATTTTAATAGGGCATATTTGAATTTAGTGATATACATTGTTTATCAGTTTTTAAATACTATTTTCTTTCATAGATTTATATATTCTTGGATTATTTTCTTTTTCTCCTGCAATAATTCAATTTCTAAATTAATCCTTTCTTGGCTTATATCTTTTTCATAATACATTTCATCTATTACAGCGTCAGCCGTTCACTCTGTATGTACTTTTTTGCCTTTATCATCTAATTTATTCTTAAGTTTTACCCTTTCTATTCATTTTTCTACTTTTAACTTAAGCCTTTCCTCTAACATTATTGATTTCTTTTCAACTATTAAGTCAATTATACTATCTCGTAATCATATTCGTGTGTATATATTATCCTCATTAAGCCTTAATCACTTAGCTTTTAAATCTTCATGTTTAACTAATATTTCTTTTATTGTTATCATTGGCTTAGTTTATCAATTAAATGTAATAATTAGACGTATATATTTTATAAGTGGAGATTAACTCGTATTGTAAATTATACACGTCTAATTTTTATTTGTGCTATCATGACACCTAGTCTAAATACACTTTTATTTTACTCATCTCAACCTTCTATCGCCTTTATTGTTCAAATTTCTTCAAATGGATTTCATCCTGTGTATAATAATCTCAGATTTAATTGTTTTGAGTCTTTTAATATATCTTTTTCTTTGAATTCGTTTTTGCTTAATGCTTTTATCATATACGTAGTTTCTAAATCTTTTCATGATCTATTTACTTTGATGTCGTATTGTGTTGGACTTCCAAAGTCTTCATCTCCTGTTAAGTCTCGTAATTGCTTTTTTAAGCTGTTTTGTGTGATTTCCCAAACTTGTAATTTCTTTTCATCATAATTATAAACTCACATTGCCCAAAACTGTTTTACTTGTCATTTTTCTTTAATGTCTGTTGGATCTTTGATCTCTGTTTCACTTCTTACAGGTTTGTTTTCCTTGTTGAAATATTCCCATCCTTTGATTGGAGATGTAAGAATTCTTAGTTTTGTGTCTCATTCTTTTAATTTTGTGTAGTTACCTTTACTTGATTCTGTAGGCTTGAAGTCATCAGACGCCCATGATTGATTTGTCATTTGTATATTTATAATAATTTAAAACTATTTAGCTCTTTTTACAACATCAGCCAATACATCTGACCGATCGTACAATAATTCCTCTAGTATTTCCCTAAAATATACAACTCATTTAATAACCTTTTCTTGATCTTTTTTATCTAATGTTTCTAAATAGTTATCATATTCTAATAATTTGTCTGCCATTCGTTTAATCTCAAGATCATGTAGTTTTATTTTCATGTGTGTTTTTTAATTTTTAAATTTATCTCTTTGTATCCAATGAAAATAATTCCACCACCTTCAATTCCACGCTATAACTGGTATACAGAAAACCTTGAATCAATTTTGTACATATGCATGTCTTTGCATTCAATAGAATAATGTTTTTATTGGTTGGGATATATCAGATACTATCTCTTCTGAATATCAATTATTTCATATTACATTTGTCATTTTAACCTTTTTTTTTAATAAAGCCACTCTATATTAAAATTATCCGCTATACTTTAGTTACCTGTTTAGTTCTTTGGATTTCTGGATACCATTTATCAACTACTAAATCTCTCTGTTCTGTCTTAGATACTATCACGAAATCATCATCATTATACATTGTTATTGCGTGTGTATGATCTCATCAAAACAACTTATGAGCTATGAAATCAGTATAATTAACATAATTTCAATCTAAGGCACAATTACACGTCCGACATTGTGGCCGACAATTTTCATCCATAAATCTATATTTATAATCTTTTCTTTTGTGAAAATGTCAGTTTTGCATTAATCTTTTATTCCACTCTAATTGAGATCAACACGTTACACAAGTACATATTCATTTTACTGATTTAGTTATTTTTATGTAATCTGAATACACAATATCACTTAAACATAATTCGGTAAACGATTTTAACCTATCTTTATACTCTTTTGCTATTTGATAATATTTTGGATTTATACTTTCATATCTTCCAAAAACTACTTCAAATTTAGTCTTCTTTGGTTTTTTAGTTTTCATTTTGTTTTGGTAACTCATTTAAAGCTTGATCAAATATATTCAAATACTTCTTTTCTGTGAAGTCATATCGTGCTTTGTTGATCTTAAATAATGATCTCTTATAATCATTTCTTCGTTTTATCCTTTCTGGCTTGCTAGGTTCCGCTATTGTCTTATTCCATTTCTTTTCTATTAGCTTCCCCTTTCAATCTCTTGTCCGTATGATAGTTCATAAACTTATTTCTTTGAATTTAACTAATTGATTATTGTAATACATCCATCCCATCTGTTACGTGTTAATTATAAATATAATTATTCTAATCTTTTTTGTTACATATTCAATTGATTCGATATGATTACATAGTTATTTAGTTATTTGTCAAACTCTTTTTTCAAACTCTTTCATACTTAAATATTCTTTTCTAAAATCAGAGTCGTCTTGTCAAAAATAATATAAATTTTTTGCATGTATTATTAAATCTTGATAATCTCATTCATGAGTCTTAAGGAACTCTACTAGAAAGTTATTCCGTTGTAGTTGTTGTTTTGTTGTCATTATATTATTTTATACATATAAAAATAATTCTTAAATTCTTTTGATATAATAAATCATTTATTTAAATAAATTTTTTTTGCGGTTATTGTTGATACTAAGTTTATTTTATTGACTCACCTATATTTTACTTTTCATATAAATATATCAAATATACTATTAAAATATCATTTTCACCTATAATTTTTCAATGTATAAACATACTCTATTTTGCAATTATGTTTTTTTATATTATATCAAATAAACGATACTGCCTTTCAATCTAATAAATAAATTAAAAAATCATTATCAAATAATATTGGTTCTCATAGTTCTTTATACACATCTCAATCTATAAAATCTATAAGTAATTTAATTGATGTTTCTTTATTATTAGAACATACTATTTCTCACATCATAATTATTTATTTAATTAAAATATTCCATTCTTCTCTTTTTTTTCTCATTAATTCTAAATATTTTTGATAATTACTGCTTTTTGTTACTCAAAATCAAAGTCATCTACACCGATAATCATTTCTTAATAATGCCTTACAAATTAATCTCCAACTAGGTATTTTTCATTTTTGTTCTAAATTATAATCTCAACAATCAGGTATTCATTCTGAATATCATTTATCACTATACCAATGTATATACTTTGCTATTTTATTTCTATAATGTTCTGCTGTTTTTGGAGGCATACTATATAAAATATTCATAGCAAAACTCTGCCATGTATGTCATTCAGGTAACGTAACACTATGATTTCACAATATATTTCATTTAGTTTTTGAATACAACGCTCATGTGTTTATTCAATTCATTCTTGCTATAAACTTAGATCGCGTGCTTGGTTCTATAATTGAATATAACCGTAAGTTTTTTCTTGCTTCGTCTCAAAATGGTTCATCTACCCTCATTTGATGTATTGTTAATCAAGCCTTATACATTTTATCATAAAGACTATTATATTTCTTTTTATATTTTCATAAATATGTTCGTATATCTTCTACCGAAAAATCATATATTGGATAAACATTATATACCGTATCAACAACATTTGTTGTAAATCTTTTTTTGTCGAACATTGATTTGTTTCATGTAGAACACGCACGATAACGATTAAGACTTTCAGTTGTTCTTATTCAAACGAATTGTGCCATATTTTTTCATTTACTATATCGTTTTCAGAATAAGGGAACAAACTCCTCAAATGTTATTCAATCATAATAAAATGGAAAATAATCTTTATCTTTTATAGCAAAATCAAATTTATCTCTTACCCATAAGTTTTTTTTATCATCATCAAACGATTTCCATGTTGGCTCATACATACTAGTAGCATTATTTGTACTAATAGGTAATTGTATTCGATATAAATCAATATTATCTTTGTATAATTCTATTAGTGATAAAATATGATCTATCGTCATTTTAAACTGACATTCCCAATCTATAAATAATAATCATATCTTTATTTGTCTTTTTTTCGCCTCTTCCATAACTAAATGAAGCATTACAGTGCTATCTTTTCATCATGAAAATGATATACATATTTTTTCAAAATTATCGAACGTCCATCATATTCTTTCTTTTGATGCATCATGAACATTTTTTCATAAATATCTTTTTATTGGCATAACTCTTCATAAGTAAATAAAGAATAATATTTTGTTATATGTTTAATCTCAAATAATCTTATTACATCATCTGCTATTAAATTAGCTTTATTTTGTGTATTCTTGTCTAATTTTTGTCGTGCTTTTATTGTTATATCACTAGATAATCAATATTCTAAACAGCAACTAGCTTGTCACAAATATGCTTGTCTGTTTTGAGATATGTTTGTAAGATTTTCATTACTAGATATTGGTCGCTCTTTCAGTACCTTACACATGCTATTATATAAATTATCAGATCATAGTAACTCAATTGCTAATTCTATTTTATCATTTCATTTATTATTTTCATACAATCAGTTTTTGTAATCTTCTCGTAATGTGTAATGATAATACAATCTTTTTATGATATAGTTTCAATATCATCAGTTGTTTCATCCTCTGCTTCCCATGCTTCTGAAAATTCACGATCTAAAAACATTTCCGCTAATCAACTAACTTGGGCTAATCTTAAGACCTCATCAGGTTCCATTCATAATTTATTTCATATCTTTTCATTGCTCCAGTTCCTTCTTTTTAATTCTAATATTATATCTGACATAGAGTCTACTTTATGTGTTCATCTTGCCCTATTATGTCTAATAGTTGATGCCATTCTATTGCCCTTATCTTCATTTTCTTGATTAATTGTTACTACTGGTAAATATCAATGTATTCTAGTTTTTATTTCTTCATATTCTTTTCACACCCTGTTTCTATGAAATCAATCAATAACTATTCTTTTGTTATTTTCTTCCATCGTTACTATTGGTTGGGTATATCAATCATCATTTATTGATATTCTTAGTAATTCCATTTCTGGCGGTGCAACAGCATTAGGATTATAATCATTGGCTACAATATCATCTCATTTTACCCATATTACACAATCTGTAGGTTCTTTTTTAAACGGACTAATTTCGTGTAGTTCTTTTTTAATATCATTAATTACATTAATTTTATCATCTGTATTTAATCAATTTATATAATTAATAATTAACGCTAAATTTTCTTTATAAGTCATTTAAAATTTTTAATAATTAAAAGTGTCTTCATATTTTAAATAAGTACATCATAAGTCAAACCATCAATTATACTTTTTAAATAAGTTTATTTGCATAATATCATCTAATTCATTTTCATCCCATAAACATCGTCAATTTGTATGTAATATATAATTATATTCATAAAATATTTTTCTTTTATAATATACATACAACATTTTCAAAC